>Ga0224555_1000006_pt1 | contig 238955 bp, 204 predicted proteins | sample 714S23034metaG_FD_180687 | JGI IMG/M metagenome (GOLD analysis project Ga0224555, IMG submission 180687) | Peat soil microbial communities from Stordalen Mire, Sweden - 717 S2 30-34 | ecosystem: Environmental > Terrestrial > Soil > Wetlands > Peat | place: Sweden: Norrbotten County, Stordalen...
GCTGGCATCAGGCGAACCTCATGGCCCTGTTCGCGCAGGCTGCGACCGAGGAAGTGCGAGCCTCCGCACGCCTCCATGCCAATCAGTCTGACGCGCAGGTTCGCGGCGAAGCGCAGCAGCTGCGGGCGCGAGAATTTTCGGCGAACCACCACCTCGCCGGCCTTGCTCAGACCAACAACGTGAAAGACCGTCTTTCCCAGATCGATGCCGATTGTGTCGAGTTCCATGGACCGCCTCCTGTGCTCACCTCTTATGTTCCCCGAAGGGAAGAGGCGGCGGACCATACCAATTAGTTTCGAGCTCACTCTTTCACGAGCTCCTTGCTTTGCCCTCGCCATTTTCGCTTGCGTGCCGCTCGCTTCTTCGCTGGCTTTCGCTCGTCCCGCACCCGCCTTATGATCGCTGCATGGAGTCCTTCGACGAGTTGCTGAAGCAGGCGGAAGTGGCGCATGGGCATTTGTGCGCTGGGCAGGTGCTGGGCGTGCGCATGGCGATGCTGGGGTGCCGGCGGCTGGGGATCGTGGAGCCGCGGGGGACGGATCGCAAGCGGCTGGTGACGTATGTCGAGATCGATCGCTGCGCGACCGACGCGATCGGAGTGGTGACCGGGTGCCGGCTGGGCAAGCGGGCGCTGAAGTTTCGCGACTGGGGCAAGATGGCGGCGACGTTCGTCGACCTGGCGACGGGACGAGCGCTGCGCATTGTGGCGCTGGAGTCGTCGAAGCAGCGGGCGCGGGAGCTATATCCGGAGATTGCGGACAAGAATAAGCAGCAGATGAAGGCCTATCGCGAGATGGACGATGGGGAACTGTTCGGCGAGCAGTGGGTGGAGGTCGAAGTGGGGCCGAAGGAGATGCCGGGGTACAAAGGCGAGCGAGTGACGTGCGCAGCGTGCGGGGAGGGGATCAACTACGAGCGCTTCGAGGAGCGCGACACAGAGAGGCTGTGCCTCGGGTGTGCGCATCCGGAGCAGCGGTATTATCGAGCGGTCAACGGCGGGGCGGCGAGTGGAGAGACGGCAGGAGAAGCTGCGAGGGTCGGCGGGTCGAGGTGCGAGTGCGCCTAAATGAACCTGCCTGGCGAAAGCCGTGAGCTGGAAGGTCCTTCCCTCTGGGGCTGAAGCCCTCATTTATGTTGTCAGCTTTCCGGCACGACTGAACAGCTTGCGGAAAAAACCAAGGGGCCAGAGGTGGGACGTGTTTTTCCCAAAACGGTCCAGGACAGTACTTTCGGGATGGGCGGAGCATCGAGTTTTGTTGACTTTCGAATGCCGGGAGCTTCCGCTACTTGCTGTGGGGTGAACCTGGCCGATCCAGCACGGGGGCTTTGCTTTTTTTCCGTTTCCCGCAATTTTTCCGTTTCCGCATGCTGTGAGACCGTGCCCCTTCAAAACGAATCTTTGCCGCAGGCTGCTAAGGCGGCAACTTTCTCGGGTTCGCGTTGCACGTTTACAATTGCAGAGCCGGTTGTGACTGTATCGCGCCGGACGACGATTTCGCGGAGCGGACGGAAGCATGCTCAATTTGGAAGGCCGCGTCGCGGCAGTTTTTGGACTGGCGAATAAGCGCAGCATCGCCTGGGGCATTGCCACCAAGCTGCATGAGGCCGGGGCGAAGCTGGCGATCAGCTATCAGAACGAGCGCATGAAGTCCGAGGCGCTGGGGCTGATCGAGGAATTGCCGGGGGCGGAGCCGTTCCAGTGCGATGTGTCGAACGACGCGGAGATCGATCAGGTCTTTGCGCAAATCAAAGAGAAGTACGGGAAGCTGGATGTGCTGGTCCACGCCATCGCGTTTGCCCCGCCGGAGGATCTAAAGAACCCTTTTCTGCAGACGACGCGGGAGGGGTTCCGGATTGCGCATGACGTGAGCGTGTACTCGCTGATCGCGCTGAGCCGCGGGGCGGCGCCGCTGATGACGGAGGGCGGGTCGATTATCACGCTGACGTATTACGGAGCGGAAAAGGTGGTGCCGCACTACAAGGTGATGGGTGTGGCGAAGGCGTCGCTGGAGGCGACGGTGCGGTATCTGGCGTGGGATCTGGGCAAGCAGAATGTGCGGGTGAATGCGATTTCGGCGGGGCCGATCAAGACGCTGGCGGCGCGAGGCATTGGGGCGCTGGGCGACATGCTGAAGTATCACGAGGAACGGTCGCCGCTGCATCGCAACACGGAGCAGACGGAGGTGGGGAAGACGGCGGTTTATCTGGCGTCGGACCTGTCGAGCGGAGTGACGGGCGAAACGATCTACGTGGACAGCGGCTACAACATCGTGGGGTTCTGAAGAGTAGTCTTCAGTTTTGCGCTCGGCGTTCAGAAGAGCGGCGATCCGCCCATTCGACACGCGCCTCGCTTCGCTCGGAGCCTGGTCAGGGCGGGTTGTTCGGCGTTCCGAAAAGACTTTCATCGTCGAGGCTTCCCTTGGGGGCTGAGCTGGTTTTCGTTTGCTTCGCCTCATGGGAAAAACGGCGCAGAGCCGGAACTGCTTTTTGCCAAAATGGGCCGAGGACCTGGAAGGACGGTACTTTTGACTGAGTACAGGCGCGAATTATGTTGATTCCTGAGCGTCAAGAGCTTTTGCTTCTTGCTGTGGGGTGAACCTGGCGGAGTGCCAACAGTGGGTGCGGCCTGAGCGTTGGGTGGGTTGCGGGGACGGCATTCAGTTTTCAGCGTTCAGGGTTCAGAAGAGCAGGGTTCGGGGTTCGGCCCATCCGAGGCGGCCTCGCGGTGCCTGGAGCTGGGTCAGTGCAGACTGTTCGGCGTTCCGGAAAACCTCCACCGTCGAGGCTTCCCTCGGCGGCCGAAGCTGGTTTCGTTTGCTTCGCCGCATGGGCAAAACGGCGCAGAGCCGGAACTATTGTTTTCCAAAATGGGCGGAGGACCTGGAAGGACGGTACTTTTGGCTGAGCACAGGCGCGAATTGCGTTGATTTTTGAGCGCCAAAAGCTTTTGCTTCTTGCTGTGGGGTGAACCTGGCGGATCCAATGGTTGGGTGCTGGCTGTGGGGTGACGGCTTGAGACCAGGCGGAAGCTGCGGAGGCTGCACGAGGATTCATCACCCGAGCCCGTGGAGCTGTCGTGGGACGCGACGATGAGGGTGAGCGTGATCGACACCGAAGAGCAGACTGCGAAGCTGGTGCCGCATCTGGATGCGATGGTGGGCCAGGGGTTGATTGTGAGGTCGAAAGCGAGGGCGATCCGGTACACGCGCGTGGAGGCACAGGCGAAGGGGTCCTGAGGGGCCGGGCAAGGGACTCGCAGGTTATTCGGAGCGCAGGGCCTGCATGGGGTCGACGGAGGCCGCGCGGCGAGCGGGGACGTAGCTGGCCAGGAGCGCAACAAGCATGAGGACCACGACGACGCTGAGGATGGTGATGGGGTCCCATGGATGCACGCCATAAATGATGGAGGACCTGGCGAGAGAGATGCCGGCCATGGCGCGCGTGACGAGCAGAGCGGCGAGGGTGCCGGTGGCGACTCCGATGCCGGCGAGAGCGGCGCCGCGGCGGAGAACCCAGCGGAGCACGTCGCCGCGGTTGGCGCCGAGGGCCATGCGAATGGCCATCTCCTGGGTACGCTGGCCGACGAGATACGAGATGACGCCGTAGAGGCCGACGCTGGCGAGGAGAAGGGCGAGAGCAGCGAAGGCGCCGAAGAGAATCATCGAGAAGCGGCGGGCGGCAAGGGTTTCATCAATGATCTGGTTCATGGTGAGCGGCCGCCAGACCACCTGCGCGGAGTTCATCCGATGGGTCGCTGACTGAATGTCGGCGAAGACGGCGTCGGGATGAGCGGCGCGGACGAGGACGTCGTAGAAAAAGCCAGTGGTGGAAACCAGCTGCCAGCCATTCAGCTGGCCGAGCGGGAGATAGATCTGGGCGTGAAGGGGGAATCCGGCGTCGTTGTCGAGTCCCCACTGCAGGACGTGGCCGACGACACCGACGACGGTGGCCTGTGTGTCGTCGGGGTTGGTGAGATTGATGACTTTGCCGATGGGGTCGGTATTGCCGAAGTCCTCGCGGGCGAGATCCTGGTCGATGACGACGACGTGCGGGGTGTCTTCGCGATCGGCATCGGTGAACCAACGGCCGCGAACGAGGGGGATGCGCATGATGCTGAGGTAGCCGGGCTCAACGATGTAAAGCAACGACCAGTGCATATCGTTCGCGTCGGCAGGCTTTGGCTCATTCTGGAGCCAGAAGAGTTCTTCATCATCGTCACCGGTCATGGGCAGGCCGCCGTTGGTGAGAGAGACGGCGGAGATGCCGGGGACGCTGCGGAGTTGCTGGTCGAGGCGGCGGAGGTAGGCGCGGGCTCCGACGGGATTGTCGATGGCGGGGGAATTGGGCGCGGCAACGCTGAAGCGCAGGACGCCGTTGGGGTCGAAACCGGGGTCGGTGTGGGAGAGCGCGAAGAGGCTGCGGAGGGTGAGGCCGGCTCCAGCGAGAAGGACGACAGCGGCGGCCATTTCGAAGACGACGAGCCAGTCCTGGGTGCGATGACGAGAGCCGTGGACGGTGCGGCCGCCTTCGCGCAGGATGGTTTGGGGCGGTTGTGCGGCGACCTTCCAGGCGGGAATGAGCCCGAACAGAATGCCGGTAGCGAAAGAGATGAGGAAAGAAAAGGCCAGCACGGGCGGGCTGAGGTGGATGTGGGAGGCGCGGGGCAGCGCCTGAGGAACGAGACTTAGCGCGGCGTGAGTTCCCCAAGCCGCGAGTACGAGGCCGAGAGTACCGCCGGCGAGAGCGAGGAGCGTGCTCTCGGTGAGGATCTGACGGACGATGCGCCCGCGGGAGGCGCCCAGGGCGAGGCGAACGCCGAATTCCTGGGCGCGGGCGCTGGAGCGGGCGAGCAGAAGGTTCGCGACGTTGACGCAGGCGATGAGGAGGACGAAGCCGACGGCGGCGAGAAGCATGACGAGGATGGGCTGAACGTCGCCGACGACTGCCTGGCGGAGAGGCCGGAGGCTGGCGCGGAGGCCGCGGTCGGCCTGTGGAAAGGCGGCGGCAAGATGATCGCTGACGTTGTTCATGTCGGCCTGGGCCTGCGCCAGAGAGACACCGGGTTTCAGGCGGGCAATGCCGTGAATGCCGAGGCCCGCGCCGCGCAGGGTGAGGGCTTTGGTGTCCCATTGGCCGATGGGGAGGTAGATGTCCTCGGGGAGGAAGGCGCCGTACTGGAAATCGAAGGAGGCGGGGATGACGCCGACGATGGTGTAGTCGCGGCCGTCGAGGGTGATAGAGCGCCCGATGACGTTAGGATCGGAGGCAAACTTGCGAGCCCAGAATCCGCCGCCGAGCACGGCGATGGGCGCGCGGCCGATTTCGTCTTCGCCGGCAGAGAACAGGCGGCCAAGGACCGGCTGGACTCCGAGGAGGTGAAAGAAATTGGAAGTGATGAAATTGCCGCGGACGCGTTCCGCGTCTCCGTTGCCGGTCATGATCCAACCCTGGTGGCGGAAGACGGCGATGTCAGCCAGGCTGCGGTTGTCGCGTTGCCAGTCGCGGAAGTTGGGATACGAGATGGAGCCGGTTTCGAAGTTGGGCTTGGAGGCGTCGATGGCGAGAAGGTCGTTGGGGCGGGGCGCGTCGATGGGGTGAAGCAGGACGGTGTTGACGATGGAGAAGAGCGCGGTGTTGACGCCGATGCCGAGGGCGAGGGTGACGACGACAACCGTAGTGAAGCCGGGGGATTTGCGCAGCTGACGGAGGGCAAAGCGAAGGTCCTGCGCGAGGGTTTCGGCCCAGGGAAGGGTGCTGCGCTCGCGCATGGCCTGGCGAGTTTGCTCGAGGCCGCCGAGCTGGAGGAGCGCCTGTCGGCGAGCTTCTTCAGGTGACATGCCGGCGCGGAGATTGTCGTCGATGTGAAGCTGGAGGTGGCTGTCGAGTTCGGAGTCGAAGTCGGCACAGCGAGAGAAGAGGCCGCGGAGGCGATGCAGGAAGGCTCGCAGGGCGCGCATTTAGCTTTCCTCGGCGGGAGAGAGGAAGCGGGCGACGATGGCGGCGGCCTGTTCCCAGGTGCGGGCTTCCCGCCCGAGTTGTTTGCGGCCAGCGCGGGTGAGGCGATAGAACTTCGCGCGTCGGTTGTTGTCAGAGGTGCCCCATTCGGAGACGATGGCGCCTTCCTGCTCGAGCTTGAGGAGGGCGGGATAGAGGGTGCCGTAGTTGAGGGCGAGGCGGTCGCCGCTGGTCTGCTCGATGCGGCGGGCGATGCCGTAGCCGTGCTGCGGGCCCATGGTCTCGAGGGTCTTGAGAACCATGAGGGCCAGGGTTCCCTGCCAGACGTCGGATTTATCGGGCATGCGGGGTCTCCTATGGGTGAGCCATAGATATAGCAGCGGCTCTTATGGGGAGGCAATAGGAGAGTGACGAATGGGCGGAGCGGAGTGGGCTGGAGCTCTGTCGGGAGCGGGCCGGAGTGCTGTGCTCACGGGTTCGCGCCGCCAGCGGGACTGGGTCTTTCCAAAATGGGAACAAATTTTGGGCGAACGGTACTTTTGGGTGGGGTACCGCCGCAATTGTGTTGATTCCTGAACCGGAAAGGCTTTCGCTACTTGCTGTGGGGTGAACCTGGCCGGATTTGGTGGGGGGTGTGTGAGCGGGCTGGATTCCTTCCCAAAATGGGGAAAAGTTTGGAGCGAACAGTACTTCAGGGTGGGGTACTGCCGCAATTGTGTTGATTCCTGAGCCGGAAAGGCTTTCGCTACTTGCTGTGGGGTGAACCTGGCCGGATTTGGTGGGGGGTTGTGTGAGCGGGCTGGATTCTTCCCAAAATGGGAACAAATTTTGAGCGAACGGTACTTTTGGGTGGGGTACTGCCGCAATTGTGTTGATTCCTGAGCCGCAAAGGCTTTCGCTACTTGCTGTGGGGTGAACCTGGCGTATCCAACGGGGTGGGTGCGGTCGATGGACTTTGGCCCGATCTTCTGCGCGAAGCCAGTTCTGCGGTCGCGGCCCGATATCTGTAGCGGGTGCAAGTTTCATGTGCGATGGCCCTTGCGCTGCCTGGGCTGGGACGCCATTCCGCTGGCTGCGAACCCGCACGCCATTGCGGCGGTCTGGGGTTTCTTTTGCTCAGGACAAGAGGTTAGTTCCGCCAGTGCTTGTGTATGAGGCCGGGGATGGGGCGGCGCAGATGCGCAGGTAAGCGTGGACGAGGACGATGAGTTCTTCGCGCAGGCCACGAACTACTTGCTGTGGGGTGAACCTGGCGCGGACTCGTGGGGGGAATGTGCGAATTTAGCGTCCCAGGGCGATATTTCGCAGGGTGGGACGGCTCAGCGACGCGAACGCGACAGGGAAACGAAGTTTCTGCAACCATGGACAGCGGTTGCAATGAGGGTAGCGATGAAGCTTCTGCGTTTCTGTTCGATTGGATTGGCTGTGGCGACGCTGGCGGCTGAACCTGTCTGGGCGCAATCGGCGTCGTGGGCGCAGCGGATGGCGAACTCGACGATCGCGCGGTGGCCGGACGGACGATGGGCGGCGGCGGGCGCGCAGCACTGGAACTACGAGCTGGGGACGCTGCTGGAAGGGATGGATGCGGTCTGGTATGGGTCGGCGAAGGGCGAGTACTACCGGTATTTGAAACAGTCGGTGGATCAATTTGTAGGGCCGGATCGATCGATACCGACGTACCACGCGGACGAAGATCAGCTGGACAGCATTCTGCTGGGACGGCAATTGCTGCTGCTCTACCAGGTGACGCAGAACGAGCGCTACTACAAGGCGGCGAAGCTGCTGCGGGAGCAGCTGGCGCAGCAGCCGAAGACGGCGTCGGGCGGGTTCTGGCACAAGAAGATTTATCCGAACCAGATGTGGCTGGACGGGCTGTACATGGCGGAGCCGTTCTATGCGGAGTGGGCGGCGGAGTTCCAGGAGCCGCAGGATTTTAGGGAGATCACGCACCAGTTTTTGCTGATCGACGAGCATGCGCGCGACGCGAAGACGGGGCTGCTGTATCACGGGTGGGATGAGTCGAAAGAGCAGTCCTGGGCGAACAGGAGGACGGGTGATTCAGCGAACTTCTGGGGCCGCGCGATGGGCTGGTACATGATGGCGCTGGTGGATACGCTGCCTTGGTATCCGGAAAATGATCCGGGGCGCGCGCAGTTGCTGGAGATTTTGCGACGCACGGCGGCGGCGGTGGTGAAGGTACAGGATCCCGCGAGCGGGTTGTGGCGGCAGGTGCTGGATCAGCCGGGCGCAAAGGGGAATTACCTGGAGGCGTCGGCGTCGTGCATGTTCACGTATGCGCTGGCGAAGGGAGTGCGCCTGGGATATGTGCCGCGCGCGTATGAAAAGAATGCGGCGCGCGGGTGGAGCGGGATCCAGAAGCGGTTTGTGCGGACGGAGAGCGATGGGAGCGTGACGCTGACCGGAACGGTGATGGTGGCGGGGCTGGGTGGTGCGGAGCATCGCGACGGAAGTTACACATATTACGTATCGCAGCCGGTGGCGGATAACGATCCGAAAGGGGTGGGGGCGTATCTGCTGGCGGCGAGCGAGATGGAGATGGCGGCGAGGGCAACGGAGGGATTGGGACAGACGGTGCTGGTGGATGCCTGGTTCAACAGGCAGACACGGAAGAACGCGGCGGGCGCGGCGGAGCTGTTCCACTACAAGTGGGACGATTTTTCGAATTCGGGGTTCTCGTTGTTCGGGCACATCTGGCGCAGTTATGGCGTAGCGACGACGACGCTGGCGAGCGCGCCGACCGCGGAAGATCTAAAGGGGGCGCAGTACTACATCGTCGTGTCGCCGGATAACCCGGCGAAGAATCCGAATCCGCACTATATGACGGCCGAAGATGCGGAGCAGATTGCGGCGTGGGTGCGCGGCGGGGGGGTGCTGCTGATGATGGAGAACGATCCGGCGAATGCGGACATTGAGCATTTGGATCTGCTGGCGGACAAGTTCGGGTTGCACTTCAACAATGTTCTGGTGCACCACGTGGAGGGGGACGATTTTGCGGCGGGGCGGATCGATGTGGCGAGTGCGGCGGCGCCATTCACGCATCCGCACGTGTTTTATATGAAGGATACTTGTTCGCTCCAGCTGTCAGGGAAAGCGGAGCCGCTGATGAAGGACAAGAGCGGCGAGCTGCTGATGGCATGGACGCGGTATGGGAAGGGGATGGTATTCGCGGTGACCGATCCGTGGGTTTACAACGAGTACACGGACGGAAGGAAGCTGCCGGCGGAGTACGACAACTTTGGAGGCGGGGTGGAGTTGGTGCAGTGGCTGCTGGAGCAGCGAGCCGCGCTTCCGCACTAAGAAAAAAGGCAGCCGGTGTTGAGCACCGGCTGCTGAAGTGGGCACAGCAAAACCGCCTTTTAGCCTTCGGATCCCGAGGAAGGATGCAGGACGCGGAAGGTGCTGCCGCCGTCGGACCAGACGAGGACCAGCGCGTCCTGACCGGTGGGAACGCTGGAGAACTGCTGCGCTGCGTCCGACGCCGAGTCGGTCGGCTTGCGGTTCACCGAGATGATGACGTCGCCTTGCTGGAGACCGGCATTGTCGGCCGGGCTGCCGGGGCGGACGTTCTCAATAACCGCACCATGGACGCTTGCTGGCACCTGCACCTGCTGACGGACATCGGGGGTAAGGTCGGCGAGACCGAGACCCCAGCGACCCTTGCCATGGCTGTTCTGTGCGACTTCCTGCTCATGACCGTTGTTGAAGGAACCGAGTGTGACGGGCACGTCGACGCTCTTGCCGTCGCGCATGACCTCGAGGTGGATGGTATCGCCTGGAGGCGTCAGGCTGGTTTCCATCTGTAGTTCTCCGGCATCGGAAACGGGCTTGCCGTTGAACTGGGTGACGACGTCGCCGGTCTTGAGGCCGGCTTTGCCGCCGGGAGAGTCCGGCGTGACGTCGGAGACGACGGCACCGACGGCCTTGTTCACCTGGAAGAACTTTGCGGTGTCGGGAGTGACGTCGCTGATGGAGACGCCGATGTAGCCGTGGCTGACCTTGCCGTCACGGATGAGGTCAGTGACGACGGGCTGCGCAATCTGGGTGGGGATGGCGAAACCCATGCCGGAGAACGCACCGGTGGGCGAATAGAGCATGCAGTTGATGCCGATGAGCTGACCGCGAGCGTCGACGAGAGCGCCACCGGAGTTGCCGGGGTTGATGGCGGCGTCAGTCTGGATGAACTCACCGGGCTTGCGGCGATCGGCTTCAAGGTTGGGGCGGTTGAGGGCACTGATGATGCCGCGCGTGACGCTGAAGCGGAAGCCGTAGGGGTTTCCAAAGGCAAGAACGGTCTGGCCGGGCTCAAGTTTGGTGGAGTCGCCCCAGGGAATGCTGGGGAAGTCATGGCCTTCGATCTTGATGACGGCGAGATCGGTGAGCGGATCGGCGCCGATGAGCCTGGCCGAATAGATGTCGCGGTTGCTGAGGGTGACGCTGATGTTGATTGCGCCGGCGACGACGTGGTTATTGGTGACGATGTAGCCATCGGGGGAGATGATGACACCGCTGCCAAGGCCGTGTTCGATGCTGGGTTGCTGCTGCTGCTGCATCGGGCCCTGCGGACCGCCGAAGAACTGCTGGAATTGCTGCTGCTGCTGTTGCTCCTGACCGCTCTGGCCATCGTCTTCGGCGAGCTGATGCTGGCTGACTTTGGAGGTGACGGTCACATTGACGACGGCAGGACGGACGCGGGCGGTGAGGGCCTCCATGGCTTGATCGAGAGAGATGAGGGGCGCGACGCTGCTCTGGTCGAGCGGCGGGGCAGGGGGTGCGGCAGCGTTGGCGGAGCCGGCATAGCACCAGGTGCCGATGGCAACTCCCGCGGCGAGAGCGACTACCGGAATCGCGACGCGTCGCGTGAGCAAGGATTTGATTTTGCTGATGTTCATTGGTTTTGCTTCTCCTGTTGTTGGAACTAATGAATTAGTTGTTAGGGGCAAATTTTTTTAGATCGACTGCGAAGGCGATCCTGTCTGCGGCATGACGAAGACGATCTCGAGGATCTGCATCGGGGCGCCCGTTGCGGGATCGACGATCTCGACCAGATGGATTTGCAGGGCGGGGTCCTCGATGCTCTGCAGCTTGCGAACGTTGCTGACTGCGGGCTCCGTGCTGGCGGTACGAAGTTGTGCGGAGCTGGTGGCTCTGACCTCGGTGGTGCGGAAGATGACCATCATGGGAGCGGGTTGGTTCGTTGTTGCGAACTCGGTGATGCTCGCCATGGCGACTGGATTATGGGCGGCGTGCTTTTGAGGCAGGGACGCCTGACGGAGGGGAGTGGCGTGCAAGGTTCGATAGCGGCTGGCGACGGCAGGATGACGCGGGGCCGATTTCTCAGCCGGATGAAAACTGGCTGGGACCATCGCGACAGGCGAAGGCGCGAAGCCGATGTTGTCGACGAGAGGTTTATTCAGCGGCACGGTGGAAGCGGACTCCATGGGGACAAATGCGACGAATTGAGGCGCACAGAGCGTGATGCCGGTGCAGGCGAGCGCCAGCGAGGCTGCGGCGCCGAGAGCGACGCGACCGACGCATGTGGTGACCGCTGGTCCGGTGCGAAGTATGCGCGCGATCCGTATGGAGGCGTCGCGGGCGCGGGCGACGGCGGCCTGCGCCATCGTCCAACCGCGACGGGCACAGCCCTTTTCGAGCAGGTCAATGAGGCATTCGGCGTAGGCGCGCGGATTGCCGGTGGCGGCGAGCACGGCATCGTCGCAGGCCATCTCGCGCTCGAGGGAGAGGCGGGCATCGATCCACCAGACGGCCGGATGGAAGAAAAGAAGAGCGCGAACGGTTTTCTGGAGGAGGTTGGTCCAGTCGTCGCGGCGGCGGAGATGGGCGAGTTCGTGAATGAGGATGGGCCGGAGCTCGGCGGCGGTCAGCTCGCTGAGGGCCCAGGTGGGCAGCACGATGGTCGGGTTGCGGAAGCCGAGGGCCGCGGGGACGCGGGCCGTTTCAGAAATGAGCAGACGCACGGGCCGCTTCGTTTCGGTGAGGAGAGCATGGAGTTCGGGATCGAGGCTTGCGGCTGGAACCTCTGTGCAGCTGCGGCGAATTTGCCGGACCTGCCAGATGCCGGCGGCGACGCGCGCCAGAGCTGCGGTGGCGATCACGATCCAGAGAGCGAAAAACGCCGTGGCCCAGAATGCGGGAATGGAGATTTCAGGGCGTGCGTGGGGAATCAGGGCAGAGAAGCTGTGCGCCTGTGATCCAAGGCCGCTGAGAAATGGCAGCGCGACCACGCTGGCCAGAGCCACGAGCCAGACCGCAAAGCGGGTGCCGGAGTTCTGGCGGCCCATGACCCGGAGCAAAAGCCACGCACCGAGGGCGATGAGCAGACCTTCGGGAAGGGAGTTGAGCACGCGCTCGACGGCCAGCTGCGAGAAGGTCATCATTGCGCGTCGCCTCCGGTTCCGGAGGCGCGCTCCAGCATTTTGCGCAGGCGAATGAGTTCGGTGGGGTCGATGCCGCGGTCCTCGAGGATGTTGAGGACCAGATCTTCATGGGAGTTGCGGAAGAAGCGGCTGACGAGATGGCGAATCTCGGAGCGGCTGGCTTCTTCTTCGGCGACGAGGGCGCGGAAGATGTGGGCGCGGCCGTCTTTGTCGTGGCCGATGTAGCCTTTGCGCTCGAGGATGCGGATGGTGGTTAGGACGGTGTTGTAGGCGAGCGCGGGGTTGGCGGGGAGGGCGTCGAGGATGTGCTGGACGGTCCCTGGACCCTTGAGCCAGAGCACCTGCATGATGCGAATCTCGGCTTCGGTGAGGGTCTGGGAGGTTTTGCGCGGCACGGTTGAAAAGCCCCTTCACTCTCTTCGACGCACGAGGCGGTCGGAAGTAACTAATGATTTAGTTGGAGCAGGGAGCAGGGAGCAGGGAGCAGGGAGCAGGGAGCAGGGAGCAGGGGCTGGGGGCTGGGAGATGGTAGCGGGAAACCATTTTTCAGAAACAGGGGGTCTACCCCTCCGGATGTTGTTGATTTTGCTCGATGGCTTGTCGCGGGAACCCCTATGCGTTTACCAAGTGATTATGGGGGTATGCCGGGTGGCCACGCCGGTTGATTTCCTGGGCCCCGAAGGGGTGGCTCGAATCGACAATTTTCGAAATTGGGGGGTCTACCCCTCCGGATGTTGTTGATTCTGCACGAAGACTGGTCGTGCGAACCCCCTTCTGTTGCTCAATTCATCACCAGGGTGTTCGGCACGAACTTCGAACGGGTGCAGCCGGCTCCGATTTTTCAAACAGCGCAGCGACGGGGATCCTGGGATCCCGGAAATGCGAAGGGGATTGTCTGGCGGGCAGACAATCCCCTCATGTTTTCAGGTTAGCGGTGCGGGAGGGCGGGGGCAAGGGAAAACGGAGGGGGAGACGGTACAGAAGTTTGGTGGGTTTTCCCACATCAATAACGCGGCTTTGGGGACACTTCAGCGAACTGCAGAAAAAAGGCTGAGCTAAAAGCCCAGATCGATTTTGGTAGCTTACGGCACGAGCTGAGTCGTCCCCGGCACGTTTTCGGGCAGCAATATAGTTCACGAAATCGGAAGGAAAAGCCGATAGCGATGACAGAGCGGAGGATGATGGTGGGGGTTAAGGTGTATTCATTTCCAAGGGTGTACGATAACCCCCGAATATCCCTTAGACGGGATGGAGATATGGACGAGGACGAACATGCTCGCATCGCTGAATTTCTCTAAGCCGGGAATCTTCAAGCTATTTCAACAGCACCGCATACCTCCCCGATCGGATAGTGCCGCGTTCCTCATCTGGTTCCTAGAGAACTACTACCGCCTTGAGACGGTTGAGGCGGTGCAGTGTGTCTGCGATCAGGGTGGCGATAAGGGCACTGATGGCATATTCGTAAACGATAACGAGCAAACTGTGACGATCTTCCAGGCGCGGATTTTTGATGATCAAAACAAGACGGTTGGAGAGAACGATCTAAGCAAGTTTGCTGGCGCTGTAAATCAATTTGAGACCGCTGAGAAGGTAAGCAACCTAATAAAGACGGCGGGCGACGCGCAGGTTGCCACCATTGCGCGCAATTTTGATGTTGTCGCCAAAATCGGGGACGGATACGAACTGCACGCAGTCTTCCTCTGCAATGCGCTGATTCACCATAACGGCAACAACTACCTTAAGGGCGAGGCGCGTATTGAGTTCATGGGCCGAGATGAGTTGAAAAGACGCTACATCTCATCGTCTCGCGAGGCGCCAATTCAAACTTCAGTCGCCTGGGATATACGCGGCCATACTCCGACCAAATATCGGGCCGGTGACATACGGATGATGGTCGTACCAATTAAAGCGACTGAGCTTGTTAAGTTAAGTGGGATCGAAAATCAATCACTATTCCACTACAACGTGCGAGCACCCCTTGGGAAGACGGCGGTCAACAAAGCAATTGTTGCCTCTATCAAAAAGCCAGAGACCCATCAGCTGTTCCCCCTTTTTCATAACGGAGTAACCATAATAGCCAACTCGTTTCACCATCGATCTGGAAAAATAAGGATTAAAGACTATTACGTTGTAAACGGGTGCCAGAGCCTAACAGCGCTGTATGACAACAAATCCCGTCTGACTGCAGATCTGCGCATCTTGACCAAATTTATTCAGATCGAACCTGATTCCGAGGTTGCAGCACGTATTACGGCGGTTTCAAACAATCAGAATGGGGTTTCGGCGCGAGACTTCAAATCGAACAACCCCGTACAGGTGCGACTGCAAAACGAAATTAGGCAGGAGTATGGCGGATATTACTTCTACGGCATCAAGCGCGGAGAGCAGGCGCCGGACGGAGTGGTCGTGATACAGAATCAGGACGCTGGACTCATGCTGACCGCCTTCGATCTGAGAGAGCCATGGAACACGCACCGTCGCTACCAGGTCTTCGAAGATCGGCACGGTCAGGTTTTCGGGAACAAGCTCGTTACCGCTGACAGGATTGTTCTATGCCAGGCTATCGGGGAGGTCATTGAGGAGTTCACCCCGAAAATTGAGGTCCGCTTGTTCGCTCAGTATCTGATAACGAAATATTTTTTGACCTACGTCATACGAAGGATCCTGGAGAAGGATGAGCTGTGGGAAAAGATCAACACGGTACCCGCAGAATTTGTCCGCGATCCCGGAGACCGCCAGCACTTCAGGCAATGTCTTGGAACCATTCTGGGCGACCTTGTTGTCGACCTGAATTCAGAGCTGAATCCGTTGGGTCAGGACTTCGATTACAGGGACAAACTGCGTCAGGAAAAATGGGTCACGGATTTGGCGAGCACTCTGGTAAAGGAGAGAGACAAGCAAATCATAAAACGGCGAACACCAAAATTCGCTGACGAGTGGGAACACTATAGGCTGCAATGAGAAGCGGACTAAGAGGACTTTCGCTTCGGACTGCGAGGAAGGAGGCCTGGTGGGCAGCCTCTATCCGCGCGCGAGGACGGCTCAGAAGGCAGTTTAGAGCTCAGGTGGTGTTATAACGAGGCTGTAGCGGTGGGCTCATCCTTATAGAGGCCGGCGTATTTGGCGATGCCGACCATGGTGAAGACTTTCTGGAAATGCGGCGTGAGGCCGAAGGCGGCGACTTTGCGGCCGGTTTTGTCGGCTTCCATGAGCATCTGGATGATGAGCGCGATGCCGCTGGAGTTGATGTAGTCGACTTTGGAGAAGTCGAGCAGCACGGGGCCGGTACCGTTGACGGATTGCCAGGCGCCGAGGACGGAGTCCTTCGAGGTGCTGGAGATGTCGCCGCTGAAACGGAGCACAGCGATAGAGGCGCCGCTGGTGCCGGAGGTGCGGTCAACGGTGGTTTTGGTCTCGGCTTGCACTATTCACTCTCCTTATCGAGTTCGATCTCTTTGTCAAGCCGGATGACCAGCCGTACGTAGCTGGCGTTGCCTTTACTGTCGTGCACCCACTCGGCCTCGTCGACGAGAGCCTGGATAAGGAACATGCCCATACCGCGAGGATCCTCTTCGCCATGGACCTTGCGGTCGATATCCGGTTTCGACGGCGGCTTCTCGATGCCGGTGCCGTTGTCGACAACCTTGACTTCGAGCTCGTCGGCCGTAGCGGAGAGGACGACGACGACGGAGAGCTTCTCGTTGAGGTGGTTGCCGTGCTCGATCGCGTTGATGCAGGCTTCGGCGACGGCGGTTTTGAGATCCTCGATGCGCTCGGGCGGGAAGCCCATGAGCCTGGCGACGCTGGCCGCGGTATCCATGGGGACTTTTTCAAACCCGAGACGCGATGGGATGCGAAGTTCCACCGACGTGCCCGTGGTCGTCGTCATGGACATTCTCCCATCAGGCGCTCATCCGCATCAGAGCCAGCGCGGTCATATCGTCTTCCTGCGACTCATTGCCGGAGAAGCGGCGCAGTTCCTGAAACAGCGTATCGAGAATAGCAGCACACTCCGGAGCGGTGCACCGCAGGAATGAGTCGAGCAGGCGCGCGGTACCAAATTCTTCATCGCCGCGATAGACCTCGGTGAGGCCGTCGGTATAGAAGAGCAGGCGCGAGCCGGGAGGGAAGTCGGCGAATTCCGATTTGTACTCGGCAATGGGCAGAATGCCGATGGGTGTGGCGCTGGCTTTGAGCTCGTGGGTGGTTTTGTCCGGCCGTACGAGGAAGCCAGGATTGTGGCCGGCATTGACGACTTCCAGCTGATGGTTCCTGGGATCGAGTTTGAGGAAGATCCCCGTCACATAGCGGCAACGGGTCTCGTCGCTCTCGGCGCAGTGCTGGTGGTTGAGGCGCGAGACGAGATCGGGGAGGGGAAGACCGGCGCCGACGCTGGCGCGGAAGGCGGAGCGAAAAGCGGTGCTGACGATGGCGGAGGCGAGGCCTTTGCCGGCGACGTCGGCCACGGCCATGACCTGGACGCCATCGGGAAGACTGACGATGTCGACGCAGTCTCCGCCGACTTCGAAGCAGGCGCTGTAGCGGACGGCGACAGAGTAGCCGGCGATTTGGGGCATGTGCTGGGGCACGAGGCTGCGCTGAATGGCGCGGGCGGCGTGGAGGTCCTGCTCGACGCGGGCCCAGGCGAGACTGCGTTCGTAGTAGCGGGCATTTTCGACAGCGATGGCGGCCTGGAGAGCGAGCCGTTCGAGGAAATCTTCTTCGTAGAGCGTGAGCGGGCGGCAATCGGGAGTGGCGACCACCAGTTCGGTGACATGATTGCCATCTTTATCGTGGAGGGGAAAACGGAAGCACCCGTCCCACGGTTCGGGGGGCATTTCACCGCAGGCCATGCGCGGTTCTGTGTTCAGCGCACCGGGCAGCTCGAGCTCGCGCACGATGACACGCAGGATGGTGGAGAGGACTTCATCGAGGCGGATGGTGGCGTGGACCTGGCGCGAAGTTTCGAGCAGCGCCTGGAGACGCACGATCTCCTGCTGCAGATCGAGAGTGTCCACGGATGGCGCGGATGGCATTGGTGTCGCCATGACTATCGCTCGCGTGCCTGGGGAATCTGGAGCTTTTGGCGCAGGGGAATTGGTTCACTGTAGCACACGCGCAACAGGAAGCTGAAGGGCGAAGGACGACGGCGTGTGGGGCGGCGGAAGACCTTGCAGGAAGGCGATTTGTCGGGTGTGGGTTCCGATTTGGGCAAGATCTCAGAGCGATTGCAAAAAGACGGTACTTTTGGGCTGAGGGGACGAAGATTCCTATTGACCAACGGGTTGAGAGAGAGTCCGCTACTTGCTGTGGGGTGAACCTGGCGGTCCGGCATCGGTTTTTTTCTCCGCACTTTCGCAGCTGCTGGATTGGCGTGCTGGCAGGAGGACCTGAAATGTCTGCCGGGTACTCAGGCGAGGGTTGAGCGGCTTGATTGTTGTGCGTGAACCTGGCGGGGTCCGATGGTTTGTGCCAGTTGAGCGTTTGAGGTTGTGGGATGAATGACTTGGAAGACCTTCACCGTCCGAGGCTTTCCTCGGAGGCTAAAGCCGATTTCATTTTGCTTCGCCTTATGGGCAAACGGCGCAGAGTGGGAAATAGTTTTCCCAAAATGGGGCCGAGGAAGGACAAGGACGGTACTTTTGGCTGAGCACAGGCGCAGATTGTGTTGATCTTTGAGCGGAAATAGCTTTTGCTTCTTGCTGTGGGGTGAACCTGGCGGTCCGGCATCGGGGGGTTCTTGCGGACTTCGGCCGGCTGCTGAAATTGGCGTCGTGATTACGGGGAGCCGAAATGTCTTCCGGTACTCAGGCGTGGGCGGCGCGGCCTGACGGATGCAAGGGGGTGCCTGCCGTGGTTTGTCCGATGAGAAATTTGCGCGTGAAGCCGGAGGGATCGGCGGAGATGTTCACCTGCAGCGTGCCGTTGGCGTCGCAAGTGTATTTCTCGCAGATGGTGAGGTCGATTTGATCCGGGATCCGCTGGACCGGGAACGAAGAGAGGTCGGGCGCGCTTTGCAGTCGCGGATCGAAGGGGAAACGGATCTGCTCCCAGTTGGTAATTTCGCCGAGGGGCTGGCCGCGCTCGTCGAGCCTGGAGCACTCGAGGTAGCGGAAGTGGCCGACGTTGTGGGCGGGGCGATAGGTACGCTCGCTGGAGAGCGCGGGCTCGCCGGGGCGCGGAAGCCGGGAACCGCGCGGGAAGATGAGGTCGAAGACGATGGTGCCGCCGGAGTCGGCTTCGCGCCAGATGCCGAAGTTTTGATTGAACTGGTCGCGCAGGGCATCGGCCTGAGCGGAGGCGCGGATAGCGAGGCCCACGGCGCTGGCTGAGCGCATGTAGGCGGAGCGGCGGACCTTGCGGCCGAAGGTTTCGCGGAGGATGCGTGCGACAGGCGGGAGCTCGGAGCCGCCGCCGGTGACGTAGAGGGTATCGAGGGAAAGGCCGGAGTGATCTGCAAGGAGGCTTTCGACGACTTCGCGCGTGGATTCGATGAGGGGTCGGCAACCCTCGTAGAAAGTGTCGACGGGAATGGTGACCTGGGACCAGCCGGGGCGGACGCGCTCGAGATCGATGGTGACTTTGCGCGTGTTGGGATTCAGGGATTCCTTTTTCTCGCGGCACTCTTCGAGGAGGTGATGGCGTTCGGCGGCGGTGAGATCGGCGTCGTGGCCGGCGGTTTCGAGGGCGAGGTCGGCGAGGATCCGATCGAAGTCGTCGCCGCCGAGATTGGGGATGCCGTCGGAGGCTTCGACGGTGTGTTCGTCATCACCCAGGGTGACAAGCGAGACGTCGAAGGTGCCGCCGCCCATGTCGTAGACGAGGAGGCCACGCTCCGCGCGGCTGCGGCGCTCGGCGCTGTTGCGGTAGGCGTACTCGATGGCCGCTGCGGAGGGCTCGTTCATGAGGCCGAGCACGGTGAAGCCCGCGCTCTGCGCGGCTTCTTCAGTGAGGAAGCGCTGATTGCTGTTGGCGTTGGCGGGAACGCCGAGCACGGCTTCGAGAGGCTCGCCGGACTTCACATTGAGGTTGGAATGTTCCAGCAGCTGGGTGCGGAGAGCGGACATCATTTCGGAGAGGAGGACGCGCAGGGGAAGGTTCTGGCCGCCGGCGTGGAGCTCGGTGTGCGGGCCTGCGTTGCGCAGAGCGCGCTTGAGGGAGCGCAGGACGATCCAGCTGTCATCTTCGAGCGCGGCGACGGCTTGCCAGCCATAGAGACGCGCAGCGCCGCGGACCGCGACAACGGGGGGGAACCAGTCGCAGGCCTGCCCGTCGGGGGTTTCAAAGTTGACCAGGGGGAAGTTGCCTCGGTCGACCGAAGCCACGACGACCCGTGTCGTTCCGAAGTCGATGCCGATTCTCATTGGCTTCAGTTTACGACGAAGTTATCAGGTGGGATCGCGTGGAAAACGGGGACAAGACCACAGGGAAGCACGGTGGCGCGTGGTAGCGTTCTATCGGGCGGGCCAAACCCGCTAGAGCGATGCGAATTTTCTACGGTTGTGCGATTTTTCTCGGAGCGTTTTTGCTCTTTGCGGTCGAGCCGATGGCGGCGAAGCAGTTGCTGCCGGCGTTGGGCGGGTCGTCGGCAGTCTGGATCACGTGTCTGGTGTTCTTCCAGACCGCGCTGCTGCTGGGTTATTTGTACGCGCACTGGCTGGGACGACGATCGTCGGCGCGAGCGATGGCGATTGTGCACCTGGCGCTGCTGGTTGTGGCGGCGGTGCTGCTGGTGGTGGTGGTGCGGCCGGACACGAGCGGTGCGTCAAGCCATCCGCAGACCGCGATCTTCGAAGTGTTGATCGTGACCATCGGGTTGCCGTTTATGCTGCTGGCTTCAACGAGCCCTTTGCTGCAGCTGTGGCTGGCGCGCGAGGAGGGCAGCGGCGTGCCGTGGAAGCTGTTCGCGTTGTCGAATGCAGGATCGCTGCTGGCGCTGGCGTTGTATCCGACGGTGATCGAGCCGCACCTGTCGTTGAGCGTACAGCGGAAGGCGTGGGGCTGCGGTTTTGGGGTCTACGCGATGGTGTGTGCGGTGATCGCGTGGCGGGCGGGAAGGACGCAAGCAGCGATCGTTGATCCGGCGCCTGGTGCGAGTGAGGCGCCGCGGAGTACGGAGCGGGCGAAGATGCTGTGGTTTTTGCTGCCGGCAGGCGGGGCGATCCAGTTGTGCGCTGTGACCAGCCACCTGAGCCAGAACATCGCCGCGATTCCGCTGCTGTGGGTGCTGCCGCTGGGCGTGTATCTGCTGACGTTCATTATCGCGTTTGAGGCGCCGCCGCTACGGTATCGGTGGATCATCGCGCGGCTGCTGGTGGTGCTGCTGGCGTCTCTGGCGTGGATGCTGTCGAAGACCGATGTGACGATACCGATCCAGATCAACATTGGATTTTTTCTGGCGGAACTGTTCTTTGCGTGCCTGTTCTGTCACGTGGAGACGTATGCGCTGCGGCCGGAGAATCCGTCGGAGTCGACGCTTTTCTATTTGCTGATCGCGGCGGGCGGAGCGGCGGGAACGATCTTTATCGGGATCATTTGTCCGATGGCCTTCGACGCGAATTACGACGTGGCGCTGGCATTTCTGGCGACGGCCGCGCTGGCGCTGATTGTGATGTGGGACAAGGGATGGGCGCAGCGGCTGCTGTGGGGAACGGGGACGGCGCTGTTGCTGGCGCTGGTGGTGATGCTGCACATTGTGTATGCGCGCAATGCGGTGGTGGAAGAACGGAATTTTTACGGCGCGCTGCGGGTGAAGGAATCGCACGTGCCACCGGGGGCAGAGACGGTGCGCACGCTGATGCACGGCACGATCGAGCACGGGACACAGTGGTTCGCGCCGCAGTTCCGCAAGACTCCGACGACGTATTACGCGACGGACTCGGGAGTGGGGTTGGCGCTGCGCTTCTGTTGTGGCGACAGGGCGCGCAATGTGGGCGTCGTAGGGCTGGGAGCGGGAACGCTGGCGGCGTATGGCAAGCCGGGCGACCGGATGCGGTTCTACGAGATCAACCCGCTGGTGCGGCCGATTGCGGAGAACTTGTTTACGTATCTGCGCGAGTCCGGTGCGCAGATCTCGTTTGCGGAGGGCGATGCTCGGATTTCGCTGACGCGGGAGGCACCGCAGGATTTCGATGTGCTGGTGATCGATGCGTTTTCCGGAGACGCGATTCCGTTGCATTTGCTGACGACGCAGGCGATGGATGTCTATCGGAGGCAGATCGGGCCGGAGGGGATTCTGGCGTTCCATGTATCGAACCAGTATCTGGACCTGACGCCGGAGGTGGCGGCGCTGGCTGCGGCGTCGGGGATGGAAGCGCGGGTGGTGGATACACCGGCGCAGGAGTGGCGCGGGGAATATCGAGCGACGTGGGTGCTGGTGTCGAACAACGCGGCGTTCTTTGCCCAGCCGCAGGTGGCGGCGTTTGCGCGGGAGATTCCGGCGAAGGCGGGTTTGCGCGCCTGGACCGACGACTACTCGAGTCTGCTGCCGCTGCTGCAGTGGCGTTTGCCGAATCAGTAAAGGGACCGAACGCAATGCGAAGTTTCATAGATAATGGTTCGGCGACCCCATGTCACTGAAAACGGAGCAGCGAGCCAAGAAGATCCTTCAGGTTCTTCTGCAGCATGGAAATGCGTCGGTGGATGAGCTGGTGGGCTATCTGGAGGCGTCAGCTCCGAGCGTTCGCCGCGATCTGGCGCGGCTGGAAGCGCGGAACCTGGTGCATCGGACGCATGGCGGCGCGCGGCTGGCCGGGCAGATGCAGTACGAGCCGTTCCGGTTCGACTCGTCGTTTCACGTGCGCGAAGCTCGTTTTGCCGAGGAGAAGCGGCGCATTGGAATGGCGGCCGCGGAACTGATTCGCGAGCACGACACGGTGGGTTTCACGGCGGGAACGACGCCAACGCAGGTGGCGCGCTGCATCCGGCATCGCAATTCGATTCACGTGATCACGAACGCAGTGAATATCGCGATGGAACTGAGCAATCAGCCGGCGCTGAACGTAACGCTGACGGGGGGAACGATGCGGTGGGCGGGAGCGTTTTCCCTGACGGGACCGACGGCGATGGAGATGCTGAGCGGAGTCTTCATGGACAAGGCGTTCGTCGGAGCGTGTGGAGTGGATGCCAAACGCGGCGCGACGACGATCGAGCCGGATGAGGCGGCGGTGTTTCGGGCGATGGTTCGCCAGGCAAAGCAGGTGATTGTGGTGGCCGACTCCAGCAAGATCGGGATGCTGAGTCCGGCGCTGATTTGTGCTGGCAGCGAGATCGACATTCTGGTGACGGATTCCGGGATCGCTCCGGATGCGCTTGAGGCGTTCCGAGCCAACGATATTGAGGTGCTGGCGGTATGAGGTGGATTGCAGCCCTGATGGCGTTTGGGTTGGCGTTGCCCGCAGTGGCGGCAAACCAGGATGCCGTGGCCAGCCAGACAGCGGCGGCACAGGGAACGAGGCCGGTGGCGCTGTTTTACATGACCAACGATCCGAATTCTATCCGCGATTTTTTTGCGCATTCGTCGCAGATCGACCTGCTGGTGCCGACCTGGTATCAGGTGGACGAGAACGGGCTGGTGACGGGCGCGCCGGAGCCGGCGGTTCTGGCACAGGCCAAAAGCGAGAATCTGCCGGTGATGCCGATTGTCGCTTTGTTTAACAAGAAGAGCTTTCACCTGCTCGCGACGAACGCCACAGCGCAGGCGGAGATGAATGCGGGGCTGATCCGCGAATGCAGGTTGCATGGTTATTCCGGTATTCAATTCGATCTTGAGAACGTCGAGTGGACGGATCGGGACGCATTGAGCGCGCTGGTGATCAACAGCGCAACGGAGTTGCACCGCGCAGGTTTTCAGCTGAGCATCGCGACGGTGCCGAATGCGCCGGGATATCCGGGGACCGGCGGCTTTGCGAAGTGGATCTACACAGACTGGCGCGGGGCTTACGATCTGGCGTCGATCGGCAAGGCGGTGGACCTGGTATGCCTGATGACGTACGACCAGAACACGCGCTGGACGACTCCGGGGCCGGTTGCGGGATGGCAGTGGACCGTGGACAACATGAAATATGCGCTGCAGGTGGTGCCGAAGGAGAAGCTGTCGCTTGGCATTCCTCTTTATGGATACCACTGGTATACGGGTACGCCGATCGTGACGCTGCCGGTCCACGAGGGGGAACTGCCGACTGAGAAGCCCAATCCGACCGCGGATTACATCAGCGCGCCGGATGCGATGCTGCTGGCGCACGACTGGAACGGGAAGATTCAGTGGGACGATGAGGATCACACGGCGTGGTTTTATTTCTATCGCGACCAGATGCGCGAGTGGATTTTCTTTACCGATCTGCGGGCGTTTCGCGAACGTTATGAACTGGCCCGACAGAACGGGCTGGAAGGTTTCTGCTCGTGGGTGCTTGGCGAAGAAGATCCGGCGATCTGGGGAGTTCTTCCGAAGCGACATCCTATGAAGCAATGAAGAACATTCCTCAGGGGCTAAAGCCCAGATCATTTTGCGCGTCTTACGGCACAGCTGAAGCTGTGCCCCTTCAAAGCCGGCGAGTATTTACGCGAGCTGTTGAAGCCATGCTCTTTCGGAAGCCGGCTGAGGTCAGGATGGTTGAGCGGATGGGCCAGGTTTAGCCGTGGAGAGAGCGGAGAGCATGCGGTATTTCCTCGGCGTGGATGCCGGCGGCACCAAGACGACGTTTGTGCTGGGCGATGCGAGTCGCGAACTGGCGCGGGTGCAGACTGGCACCATCAAGCGAATGAAGGCGGATGCGGAAACCGCTGAGGCCAATCTGCGGAATGGGCTGGACGAGCTTGAGGCGAAAACAGGAATAGCTTCCGCGGAGATCGCGCGCTGCTGCATTGGGACGGCGGGGGAGACGGTGCCGCTGGTGGTGGACTGGCTGCGAGAAGCGTTCGCGCGATATGTCGGTGGTGAGCTGATCATTGTGGGCGATGTGGAGATTGCGCTGGACTCGGCGTTCTTTGGGAAGAGGGGCGTGCTGGTGCTGGCGGGGACCGGGTCGAACGTGGCGGGGCGCGCGGCGACGGGAGAGATTGTGACGGCGGGAGGGTGGGGACCCGCGCTGGCGGATCAGGGGTCGGGGCATTTTCTGGGACTGGAAGGGCTGCGGCGCGGTTTTCTGGCGATCGATCAGCGGCGGGCGACGCGGTTGCTCGATCTTGCGCTGGAATTCTGGAAGCTTGGGTCGGTGGGGGAGTTGATTCAATTCGCCAACGCGAATCCGGCGCCGGAGTTTTCGAAACTGGCTCCGCTGGTGGTTGCGGCGGCGGAGCGTGGCGATGCGGTGGCGAAGGAAGTTGTTGAGCAGGGAGGGACGGATCTCGCGATGCTGGCGGGTCTGGTGATCGAGCACATCCGCGAGCTGGAGGGAGGCACGCGCGCGGAGTTTCAGGTTCCGGCGGTGGCCTTCGCCGGCAGCGTCCTGGAGCGAGCAGTGCCGGTGCGAGACGCGCTGATCGCGGAGCTGCGCAGGCTGTATTCAGGGATTACGGTATCGGACAAGCCGGCCGATCCGCCTGCGGGTGCTTTGTGGAGGGCGCGGCAACGCTGAGCGCGTTGTTCCTTGCGATGAGTTCTCCGATTGCGCATTCCATCCATTTGCGGGCCGCCGATCTGGTGCTGGTCGCCGTGTATCTGGTGGGGATCACGCTGTTCGGGTTGCGCTTCCGGAAATCGCGCCAGAGCTCGCTGCGGTCGTATTTCCTGGCGGATCGCAATTTGCCGTGGTGGGCGATTGCGCTGTCGATTGTGGCTGCGGAAACGAGCACGCTGACGATCATCAGCGTGCCGGGGCTGGCGTTCTCCGGCGATTTTGGGTTTCTGCAGATCGCGCTTGGGTACATGTTGGGGCGCGTGGTGATCTGCATTCTGTTTTTGCCGCGCTACTTTCGTGGCGAACTGCTGACCGCGTATCAACTGATTGGACAGCGCTTCGGCCGGCGGTTGCACCGGTTCACGGCTGGGCTTTTCCTGGTGATGCGGGCGGCGGCGGAAGGCGTGCGGGTGTTCGCGGTGGCGATCGTGGTGGGTGTGGCGATCGGGACCGGGGATGTTACGTCGATCGCGATTCTGTCGGTGCTGACGCTGCTTTACACCTTTGAAGGCGGCATGACGGCGGTGATCTGGACCGATGTGGTGCAGATGTTTCTGTATGTGGGCGGCTCGCTGGTGGCGCTGGCAACGGTGTGTCATCGGATTCCGGGTGGATGGGGCGGATTGATTGCGGGAGCGTCGGCGGCGCACAAACTGACGATGCTGCACTTCTCGTGGTCGCTGGCGGAGACGTATACGTTTCAGGCGGGCGTTATCGGGGGATGTTTTCTGACGATGGCGAGCCATGGGACGGATCAACTGATGGTGCAGCGTCTGCTGGCGGCGAAGAATCTGCGCGAGTCGCGGGTGGCGCTGCTGGCCAGCGGGGGCGTGGTCTTTTTTCAGTTCACGCTGTTTCTGCTGATTGGCGCCGGTCTTTTCGTTTATTACAGACATGTGGGAACGGCACCGGGGTTGAGTCCGGATCGGCTGTTTCCGACGTTCATTGTCGAGCAGATGCCGGTGGGGATTGCGGGGCTGATGATCGCGGCGATTCTGGCGGCGGCGATGTCGAACCTGAGCGCGGCGCTGAATTCGCTGGCATCGACTTCGGTGGTGGATTTCTATTTGCCGCGGTATCCGGAAATTTCCGACGCGATGCGGACGCGGCTTTCGCGGCTGATGACGCTGGTGTGGGCCGGGGTGCTGTTCGCGCTGGCGATGTTTTCGCGGGGCGGCGGTCACGTACTGGAGATCGGGCTTTCGATCGCTTCGGTTTTGTGGGGCGCGATGCTGGGCGTGTTTCTGCTGGGCACGCTGAGCCGGCGCGCCAACGAGCGGGGTACGATCTGGGGAATGGCGGCGGGGGTGGTGGTGAATCTGCTGTTGTGGCTGCAGCCGCGAGCGCTGGCGTTTTCGGTTGGAGGGCATGGGTGGTTGATTCCGAAGATTGCGTGGACGTGGTGGGTGCTGATCGGATCCCTGGTGACGTGTCTGGTGGGATACACGGTGAGCGTGCTGTTTCCGGAGGGTGAGAGACCGAGTGAGGAGATGATCGTCGGATGAGGCGTGCGGTTCGCATCGGTGTCGTGCTGGTGGTGGTTGCCTGCTGCGGGATGGTGCGGGCGCAGAGCGGCTTTGCGGCCATCGATCCGCTGGTCGATCACGCGGTGGAGGAGCATCTGCTGCCGGGAGCGGTGGTGGTTGTGGGGCACGACGGCCATGTGGTTTTTCGCAAGGCGTATGGGATGCGATCGCTGGAGCCGACGCGGGAGGCGATGACCGTCGACACGATCTTCGACATGGCATCGCTGACGAAGTGCCTTGCGACGGCAACGGCGGTGATGCAGCTGTATCAGCGGGGAGATTTTCGATTCGACGATCCGGTGGCGAAGTATCTGCCGGCGTTCGGAGCGAACGGGAAGCAGGACATCACGATTCGGGATCTGCTGACGCACTACTCCGGGCTGCCGCCGGATCTGCCGCTGGCGGAGCCGTGGGAAGGCAAAGGGACGGCGTATCAGATGGCGTTTGCTATTGCGCCCGCGGGTCCGCCGGGAGAGAAATTCGTCTACAGCGACATTAATTTCGTTGTGCTGGGCGCGCTGGTGGAGAAGCTGTCGGGGATGACGCTGGACGAATACGCACGGCGCTTCATCTTCGAGCCGCTGGGGATGCGGCATACACGTTTTCTGCCGCCGGAGTCGTGGATTCCGCACATCGCTCCGACACAATACGAGCACGAAGCCGCGGCGTATGGTGTGGCAGGACTGGCGACGGGTCCCGGCGATGTGATGCTGCGCGGCGTGGTGCACGATCCAACTTCGCGGCGCATGGGAGGCGTGGCGGGCCATGCGGGGGTCTTCAGCACGGCGGACGATGTTGCGATCTATGCGCAGAATTTGGTGGATCGGCTCGCAGGGAGGGCGAGCCGGTTTCCGCTCTCACGGCGCGTGCTGGAACTGATGGTGAAGCCGGAGCAGCCGGCCGGCGGAAAGGCGCTGCGCGGGTTTGGCTGGGATATCGATTCACCCTACTCGAGCAATCGCGGTTCGATATTTCCCGTGGGGTCATTCGGGCACACGGGTTTCACGGGGACATCCTTGTGGATCGATCCGGCGAGCGACACTTACGTGGTTGTGCTGGCGAACTCGGTTCATCCGAATGGGCCGAAGAGGATCACGGCGCTGCGGGGGAAGATTGCCGATGCGGCGGCGCTGGCGGTGGGAGCTGGAGCGGAGCGGCGACCCGTCAGCCCTATCCACTGAAGAAAGCGGCTCGGTCCCAATATGCAGCCGTCGATGGGACTGGCTGAAGAGAGGCTGAGCCAACGGGGCTTGGGCAAATCTCCTTGCGTGGCTGCCGGGGTTGCAATATGATGCCCCCACTATTTCCCCGGGCGTACGTTTTTGCGAAGTCCAACTTCAGGTGCCGCAATGAGCGTGGGCATGTGTAGTCATTCTCTGAGAATTCGTGGCGGGTTTGGGCAGGCGAGACCCTGGTCGAAGGCGTGGCTTCCGATGGCATGCCTGGCCGCGCTGGCTCTTTGCGGTTGCGGGCCGAGACGGGTGCGAGCCGACTTCAAGAATTATGAGAGCGCGTATGCGCAGACATCGAACCGGGAACTGCTGCTGAACCTTGCGCGGCTGGAGAACCGCGATCCCACATATTTCTTCAAGCTGGGGCAGATCACGAGCGCTTATCGCATGCAGGGCAGTCTTCTCGGCAGCGGACAGATGACGTCGTCGAGCGGGGCGGTTCAGATCCCGAACGGCGGGGGCTCGACGGGACTGATTTACGAGAACGACCCGACCTTTCAATTCATCCCGGTCAACGACGATACGAATGCGCAGCTGCTGCTGAAACCGATCCCTCCGGAGACGTTCTATGCGCTGTACTCGCAGGGCTGGCGGGTGGATCAGCTTTTCCGGCTGCTGGTGGACCGGATCGAGATCACGCGCACGCCGGGCGGGGGCGGGGGCTGCTCGGTGGAGACGATTCGCAATATGGTGCCCACGAGCTACGCGGCGCCGGAGGATCAGGCGGCGCTCAGCCGGTACGTGACGTTTCTGCGGCTGAGTGCGCTGGTTTACGAACTGCAGAGGCGCGGCATTCTGCTGCTGCGCGGCAAGAGCACGTTTGTGCCATTCGACAAGGATGCGGTCATCAATGTGGGATCGGAGAAGAAGAGCGCAGGAGAGGAGACGCCCGACGGCGCGGCACCTGCGAAAGGAGATCCTTTCCAGCCGAAGGACGAAAACGACGCTGTTTCCAAAGACAATCTCTGGGTGAAAACGCCTGCGGGATGGTTGCTGGGCCATAAGGTTTTCTCGGCGGTTTTCTATCTCAGTCCGCTGCAGGTGAAAGACGAAGTGGGGCCGGATGGGACGAAGACGCAGACCCTGGTTTCGGACCCACAGGCGGTTGCCAAAGAACTGAGCGACGATCTGGAGCCAGGAGGTTCCCTGGCGGCGCTCCGGGAGGGGCCGGCTCTGAACACCATGCTGAGCGTGATGGCCAGCGGGTTTTCCCTGGAGGGAGCACCCGACCCCCAGGGAACACAGCAGGGTATCTGCCCGGCCCCGGGGACAGCGGCGGCGCATCTGTTCCTGCGTTCGATGCTGGGGCTGATGGCCGCGGCGGCGCAGGAGGAAAAACCGTTCCTGGCTCTGGCTGGATCGAATCCGACGATCCCGACGAATCCGCTGGAAAGCCAGGCGGGGCCTGGAAGCCTGCAGCCTGCGCCTCCGGCGCCGTTCAGCCAGGAGGTTCCGAAGATGGAACAGATGCCCTTGCTGTATGTGGACTGGTCAGGAGGCGAGGGAGCAGCACCGCCGGCGCATACGCCTCCGCTGATTGAGCTGAGCTACCGGAGCAGGGATTATATGGTTGCGGATCCGAGCCAGGCACAGGATCCGAACGACGAATACTGGAACCGGGATATGTTTCGCCTGATCGGAAGCCTGACGTCGCAGGTCACAGTGGACATCTCGAAGTTCCCGCTTCCGGAGATTCTGCAGCTGCACTCGGATTAGCTTGCAGGGATTCACTTCCGTATGTGGTCGCGTCCGAACGCAACCCAATCCCTGGTCCGGCTGCGGGCTATTTCGATCCTGCGCGAGATTGGCAGACATTCCGCCCGGAATGCGCAAGTGCATTCTGTGTCTGAGGTGGGAGGCGGCGTTTCTAGTATTTGCGGAGCACTCCAAGGACCCTGCCCTGAATGGCGACCTGGGCGGCGGGAACGAGGATGGGGTCCATCTCGACATTCGCAGGCTGAAGCCTGACGACGGAGCCTTCGCGGTAATAGCGCTTCAGGGTGGTCTCCGAACCGCGCACCAGGGCGACAACGATTTCGCCGGAGCGGGCCGTTGCGGTGCGCTCGACGAGGACGAAGTCGCCGTCAAGGATGTGCTCGTCGCGCATGGACTCGCCGCGGACCTGGAGGGCGAAGACGTCGCGATTGCCGACAATGTCGGCCAGAGAAATGGTCTCGGGGTTTTCAACGGCTTCGACCGGATAACCGGCGGCAATGCGGCCGGCCAGGACCAGGCGGTCGACGCCGCGGCCTTTGGAGCGAGGCGGCAGGACGTCGAGCGAGCGGCTGCGATTGTGCGCGCGGGCGAGGAGGCCTTTGTTCTGCAGGTTAGTGACGTGCTTGTGCACGGTAGCGAGGGAGCGAAGGTCGAGACCGCGGGCAATTTCTTCGAAGGATGGGGAATAGCCGTTTCTCTGCACAAAGCCGGAGATGAACTCGAGCACTTCCTTCTGCCGCCGGGTGATCGCCATAGCGGCCATTATAGCGAACAAAAAGCGAATGGGTGAAGGAAATCGAGGAGCCGTCTATTTTCGGTTTCCCATTCCGGCACCTGGGGGAAGGTTTATTTCGTAGCGGGAATGGAGTTTGGATTTCTCTCATAATTTTCTTCACGCAGGTGGGGAAACGCGAGAAGGTGGGTCTGGGAGAAGCGAGGATGCGGTTGCTGATAGCGGAAGACGATCCGGCGCTGGGAAGGTTTTTAGCGCGCGGCATGGAGCAGGACGGGCATGAGGTAACGATGGTCACCGATGGGGAGATGGCCATGGAGGCAGTGCGGAAGGATCTTCCGGAGATGGCGGTGCTGGATCTGAATCTTCCGCGGCGGGACGGCACCGAGGTGCTGGAGTTCCTGCGATCGGTGACGGAAGATGTGCCGGTTCTTATCCTGACGGCGCGGAGAGAGCCGGAGGTGAGGTTGCGCTGCCTCGAGATGGGAGCCGACGACTTCATGCAGAAGCCGTTCTCGTTCGCCGAGCTGCGCGCGCGCTGCCGGGCTCTGCAGCGGCGGAGATCGCCCGGGCTGGTGCTGCGTCATGGGGATGTGGAGATGAAACGGGTGGAGCGTTCGGTAACGTGCCAGGGGAAACCGGTGACGCTGACGACGCGGGAGTTCGCATTGCTGGAGTACCTGATGCTCCACCGCGGGCGGGCGGTTTCGCGCGCGACTCTGCTGCGGGAGGTGTGGAACATGAGCGAAACCGCGGGGACGAATGTGGTGGATGTGTACATCAACTATCTGCGGCGGAAGCTGGAGAACCGCACGGTTGCGGAGAGCGCCGGCGGGACGGGAAGCCGCGGTGCGGAGACGCTGATCCGGACGGTGCGCGGCGTGGGATACGCCATCGGCTGGGAGGCGGGGCCGGCAGCGACACCGATCTATGCGTGAGGGAGAGCCATGGGAACAGCAGCGCAGTCGAGGATAAGCAGCGGAACACGGACGGCAGTTCTGGTGAGCGCGGATGTGGCGTTTCGGGAACGATTGCGGCGCGCGCTTGCGGAACTGCGATGGCAGGTGCGGGAGACGGCGGGCGGCGCGGAAACGCTGGCGTGCCTTGAGGCTTCGCCGGCCGAAGCCGTGGTGCTGGACTCGTGGCTGCCGGATCTGGAGATCCAGGAGTTCGTGATGGAGTTTCGCAGGGTGCACCCGGATGTCGATTTGGTGATGGCGGATGCGTCGGAGGCAGATGGGTCCGAAGTGAGAGGCCCGCGGCGCAATGAGGTGCTGCTGGCGCTGCGGCGAGCGCAGGCTACGGACGGCGCGATCTGGAATACGGCGCCTCGGACGATCGAGGCCGGCGGATTTCGTGAGCGTGGAGGTTCACAGGAGACAGCTGCGGCACGCCCGGCAGGATGCGCGACGACAGCGGGCCGCGCTGCAGAGGAAACTTTCGCTGGTACAGCTGTAGCTGCCGGCGATGCTGCTCCATGGGGCACGGGATTGCCGGAATTCGTGGGGTCGCATCCGGCCATGCTGGAGGTGAGCCGCAGAATCCGCCTGGTGGCTCCGCGTGCGACGCCGGTGCTGATCGAGGGACCGACGGGGAGCGGCAAGGAGTTGGTGGCGCGCGCTCTGCATCGGCTGAGCCCGCGGGCGACGCGCCGGATGGTGGCGCTGAACTGCGCGGCGATCCCGGAGGGCCTGCTGGAGGCCGAGCTGTTTGGGCACACGCGCGGCGCATTCACGGGGGCGGTGGACAATCGCGCCGGACGGATTGAGGCGGCGCACGGTGGAACGTTGTTTCTGGATGAGATCGGGGAGATGCCGCTGGGGCTGCAGGCCAAGCTGCTGCGGTTTCTGGAGACCGGGGAACTGCAGCGGGTGGGGAACAACGACTCGATCCGCGTGGACGTGAGGATTGTGGCGGCCACCCATCGTCCGCTGGCGAAGCTGGTGAAGGAGGGGACGTTTCGGGCGGACCTGTATTACCGGCTGGCGGTGTTTCTGATCCGCACGCCGGCCCTGGCCGGGCGGGAGGAGGATGTGGGGACCCTGATCGGGCACTTTCTGGCGAAGATGGGGAAGAGCAGTCCGGCAAAGCAGATCAGCGAAGGGGCGCAGGCGCGGCTGGTGCAGCATGGATGGCCGGGGAATGTGCGGGAACTGGAACACGTGCTGGAGCGGGCGTGGATTCTTGCCGAGGATCGGCCGCAGATCGACGCCGGCGAGATCGAATTCGACGAGGAAAGTTAAGGAAGTTCTCATGGTGGAGCGAGCGGGGTGGAGGTTTCGGTGCAGAAGGGTGGTTCGCGAGGGCCGGCGATGCAGATTGTGACGCCCATGGCGGAGGCGCTGAACCGTTACCTGGATTTGTCTTCGCTGGAACTGAAGCTGACGGCGCAGAATATGGCGAACGTGGACACGCCGGGATACCGGACGGTTGGGTTCGACTTTGCCGAGGAGATGTCGCGTTCGCTCGAGGGGTCGGGCGGCGCGGAGGGCCCGGATGCTCCCGCGCATACGGGGCTGGTGGATGGGTTGCTGGAGCGTCCGGACGGGAATAACGTGTCCATGGACCGCGAGGGAATGAAGATGGCCGAGGCGCAGCTGCAGTTCCAGACAGGGGTGGCGCTGCTGAAGCATGAATTCTCGCGCGTCGAGGATGCCATTCGTGAGGACCAGAAGTAACAGCGGGTTGGTCGGGAAGGTGTGCGGCTTTGCGTGGATCGATGTCTGAACGGGTTAGAAATAACGGGCGCGATCGCTGCCGGAAGGACGAAGGGCGATGAATCTGCTGGGCGTGATGGAGGTGAGCGGGTCGGCATTGCAGGCCGAGCGCATTCGGGCCGAGGTGGTGGCAGCCAATATGGCCAATGCCGAGACCACGCGCACCGCCGATGGCGGTCCGTATCGGCGGCAGCATGTGGTGTTCACGTCTGAGGCGCCGCAGGAGAGCTTCGGGGGACAGTTGTTGGCGACATCGGGCGAGACCGATCAGCGGGTGGGAGGGGTACGGGTGGACGCCGTTGTGGCGGATCAGGGAAGCCCGCTGCGCCGGTACGATCCAGGGCATCCGGACGCCGACAAGGACGGGTATGTGTCGTACCCGGATATCAATCCGCTGACGGAGATGGTGGATCTGATGGGAGCGACGCGTGCGTACGGGCTGAACAGCTCGGCGGTGCAGGCGGAGAAGGGCATGCTCACCGCTTCGCTGGAGATTCTGAAATAGGAGGTTCGCGCATGCAGACCGCAGGGATTGGAAGCTACGTTGCTCCGGCGCTGGTTGTGCCGGCCGCGGGATCGGCTGCGACGGGGGCGGCCCCGTTCGGCGACCTGCTGAGGAACGCCATCACCGGAGTCGACGGTCTCGAACAGCAGGCCTCAGCGGCGGTGGATGGACTGATGCAGGGGACAGGCGTGGATGTGCACGACGCCATGATCGCAACCCAGAAGGCGGACATGAGCTTCGAGCTGGCTCTGGCGGTGCGCAACAAGGCAGTGGCGGCCTACCAGCAGGTGATGGGAATGCAGTTCTGAGTGTCAGGCGGGTGACAAGGGATGGCCGACAAAACTGAGAAACCGCAGACCGCTCTGACGGTGCAGCAAAGAGCCGGAGTGCTGGCTGCCGAGGCAGCGACGCGCTTCCGCAATCTCGACGCGGCACGACGGAACCGGTTGCTCGCGGCCATCGCGATCGTGGTGGCCTGCTTTGGCGGGCTTCTGTGGTATGCGTCGCGGCCGGACTGGCGGACGTTGTATGCGGGTCTGGATCCGGACGACGCGCGCCAGGTCTCGCAGCAGCTGACCACAGCGGGAATCCAGTTCGATGTCTCTCCGGACGGCTCGACGGTGCGCGTGCCGGCACAGACCCTGGACAAGGCGCGGCTGGCGACGACGGCCAAAGGAGGCCCGAAGAGCGGGAGGATGGGGTTTGAGCTGTTCGACAATCCGAACTGGATGGGCTCGGAGTTCGATGAGAAGGTGAATTACCAGCGGGCGCTCGAGGGGGAACTGGAGCACACCATCGCCACGCTGGCCTCGGTGCAGTCGGCGCGCGTGCACCTTGTGCTGCCGCACGATTCGCTGTTTTCCAGCGATCAGCGGGAGGCCAAGGCTTCGGTGGTACTGCGGCTGCGACATCGCACGCTCTCGAGCGACGAGGCAGAGGCTGTGGCCAACCTGGTGGCCAGCGCCGTGGACGGTCTGGGTCCGGAAAACGTGGTCCTGGTGGATGCGGCAGGAGGCGGTTTGCTGGGACGCCGCGGGGCCGATGCGGCTCTGGAGTCGCGCGAACAGGAGATGGCGGCCAAGCTGGTGGAGACGCTGGAACCGGTGGCGGGACCGGGAAATGTCCGTGCCTCGGTCAACCTCGACTACGATCCGAACTCCGCCGATGAACTGGACGAGACCTACGATCCGGCGCAGACGGCAACTCTTTCGATGCAGCGCAACGAACAGAATTCCGGACAGCCCGTCGCGTCCGGGATCCCGGGCACTGCGAGTAACGCGCCGAACGTGAAGCCGCCGCTCTATCCCGCGCAGAATGCAAACCAGCAGAATGTGAAGCAGGAGAGCGCAACCTACGGCGTTTCGAAGAAAACCCGTCACAGCATCGAGGCGGCAGGAAGAGTACGGCGGCTGACAGCGGCGGTTCTGATCAATTACCGGCGGACGGGGGACGGCGCGCAGACGCGGTGGCAGCCGCGTACTCCCGACGAAATGAAACAACTGAACGACCTGGCGCAGTTGTCCATCGGATTCGATGCCTCGCGCGGAGATCAGGTGACCGTGGCCGAGCTGGCCTTCGACGGCGATGTGGCTCCGCCGGAACCGACGCGGGTTCAGAGGGTGCTGGTCGGCGCGGCTCGCTGGGAGTCACTGCTGCGCTACGGCACGATCCTGGGTGCGCTGCTGCTGTTTCTCCTGTTGGTAGCCCGGCCTGTGGTTCGTGCGCTGACGTCGGCGCCTGCGCGTCCCGCCGGCACGAACACGGCGGTGCCGTTGCGGGTCCAGGCTGAGAGCCAGGCGGCGGCTCTGCCGCCAGAGCGACAGAAGATCCAGCAGCAAAAGGCGCACGCGCAGAACGTCTTCGAGCAGGTCGCGGAAAGCGTCAGGAGCGATCCGGCACAAAGTACGCGGCTGCTGGAAAGCTGGATTCGGTCGGAGTAAATCATGGCATCCGCAGCTGCTCGTCCCATTGCCGGCGCAGGTCATGCCCTGAGTGGAGTGCGCAAAGCTGCGATCTTTCTGGTGGCATTGGGAGACGAAATCGGGAAAAAGGTCCTGCAGAACCTTTGCGAAACGGATGTGCAGCGGCTGACCGAGGAGATCGCCGAGCTGCGCAGTATTCCGCCGGAACTCTCGCTGGAAGTGGTGGAGGAATTCCACGAGATGCTGGATACCCAGCAGTACATGATGCACGGCGGGCTTGACTACGCCACGAAGTTGCTCGTGGATTCGTTTGGGAAGCAGCGGGCCGAGGATTTGCTGGCGGTGGTGAGGCGGGCTCAGGAGGCCAGCCAGAGCGACCTGACGGTGCTGCAGCGCGTCGATCCGCAGCAACTGGGCAAGTTTCTCGAGAGCGAGCACCCGCAGACGATCGCGGTGGTGCTGGCCCATCTGGATGCAAGGAAGGGATCGACCGTCATCGACAGTCTCAGCGAGGAACGGCGCGTGGAAGCGATCCGGCGGCTGGCGGCGATGCGGCAGTTTTCCCCGGAGATGGCGCAGCGCGTGGCCATGATTCTGCACCGAAGGCTGGAGAACATGGGCGACACGGGGCGCAAGGCATATTCGGGATTCAAGGCGGTCGCCGATCTGCTGAACCGGATGGAGTCCGAAGAGGTCAAGAAGATCCTGGATGAGGTCGAGGCCGCCGACGCAGCGATGGCGCTGAATATCCGGAATCTGATGTTCACCTTCGAGGATCTGGTGACGGTTCCACCGGCGAGCATTCGGGAAGTCGTGGCGGCCGCCGACAAACGGCAACTCGCCCTGGCGCTGCGCGGCGCGCAGGAAGAGCTGCGCGCGCATGTGTTCGCAGCGATGTCGTCCCGTGCCGCGGACATGCTGAAGGAGGACATGGAGGTGATGGGGCCGGTACGGGCACGAGAGGTTGCCGGAGCTCAGGGGGAGATCCTGGCCCTGGCCCGCAATCTTGAAGCCGAGGGCAAAGTGATCCTGAAGCTGGAACAGGGCTATGATTTTCTGACCTGATGTGTACGGAGGGTCGCTGGTGAGCAGGAACGAAGCGGAAATTCGGGCGCTGGAATACCCGGCGTCCGGCTAGGCACAACCTGCCCTGATCGATCTGCAGCCGAGGCCCGGTCTGGCTGACCGTGTCCGCGAGCTGGAGGCGCAGCTGGAGACGAGAGACCGGCAATTCGCTCAGCAGCTGGAAAGCGCCAGGCGGGACGCGATGGAGCAGGGCCGGCGCGTGGCGGGAGGCGAACAGGCTGCCTTGCGCCAGGAGTGCATCGCGGAGCTGAAAACCGCCGTCGGCGAGTTTCGTTCCCAGCGAGACGAATACCTTGCGCGCGTGGAGCACGAGGTGGTGCGGCTGGCGCTGGGGATTGCCGAACGGATTCTGCACCGGGAGGCGCAACTGGATCCGCTGCTGCTTTCGGGAGCGGTGCGGGTGGCTCTGGGACAACTGGCAGAGTCAACCGAAGTACGGCTCCGGGTGGCGGCCGCGCAGAAAGAAATGTGGGCGGAGATGGTGCGCCTGATGCCGGGGCTTCCCCTTCGGCCAGAGGTCCAGGCGGACGAAAGACTGAAGGAGTGTGAGGCGGTTCTGGAAGCCAGTCTGGGCGAGGCCGATCTGAGTGTGAGGGCGCAGCTGAGCGAGATTGAGCGCAGCTTTTTCGATACCCAGGAGGTGGGGGCCGCAGGCGGCGCCGCTCCGGGTCGAGGTGCAGCGGACAGAAAGCGGGGATGAGTGGATCTGCTTGGAACGTACTTTGCCCGGCTTGGCCGGCGTTCGCCGTTTCGATGGTGCGGGCGCGTGGTCGAAGCGACAGGTCAGACGATCGAGTCGGAAGGGCCGCCCTGTTCGGTTGGGGAATGCTGCGAGATCCGCGATACGGCCGGGACCGTGCATGCGGCAGAGGTGATCGGTTTCCGCGGCACGGGTGTGCTGTCGATGACGCTGGGTCCGGCAGACGGGATTCGTTACGGAGATTCGGTTGCCGCGCTGGGAATGACGCCGCGGGTGGAAGTGGGAGAGGGTCTGATCGGACGAGTGATGAACGCGACGGGCCAGCCGCTGGATGGCGGGCGGAGGCCGGTTCTGCAGGCGACGGTGGCTCTGGAGAGGCCGGCCCCGGCACCCTTCGATCGCGAGCCCATTCGCGAAGCGCTGGGCACCGGGATACGGGCGATCGACGGACTGCTCAGCGTGGGGCGCGGACAGAGGGTCGGCATCTTCGGCGGCTCCGGTGTAGGAAAGAGCACGCTGATCGGAATGATGACGCGGAACAGCGAGGCCGATGTGATCGTGGTCGGGCTGGTTGGAGAGCGCGGACGCGAAGTCGGTGAGTTTCTGGAGGAGGGACTGGGCCCGGAAGGGAAAAAGCGCGCCGTGGTTCTGGTATCGACCTCGGACCAGTCCGCGCTGCTGCGGATGCGGGCGGCGCTGGCGGCAACCAGCGTGGCGGAATATTTCGCAGGCATGGGGAAACAGGTGCTGCTGGTGCTGGACTCGCTGACGCGTTTTGCAATGGCGGCCCGGGAGGTGGGCCTGGCGGCGGGAGAGCCTCCCACGACGCGGGGCTACACGCCCTCGGTGTTCAGCCGGCTGGCGCGGCTGGTGGAGCGGGCCGGACGGTTCCGCAACGGCAGCATCACGGCCTTCTACACCGTGCTGATGGAGGGCGACGACCTGCAGGATCCGCTGGTGGACGCGGTGCGCTCGTATCTGGACGGGCATGTGGTGCTGTCCCGAGCGCTGGCCGCCGAAGGCTGGTATCCGCCCATCGATCTGCTGGAGTCGATCAGCCGCCTGATGCCGGTGGTGATCGACGAGGAGCACGCGCGCGCGGCCGGCGTGATCCGCCGACTGCTGGCGAGCTGGGCGCGCTCGGAGGATCTGGTGAGGATCGGCGCGTATAAGCCGGGGACAGACCGGGACATCGACCGCGCGATCCAGTACCGGCCGGCGATTCGGGAGTATCTGGTGCAGGGCGCGAGGGAGCCGCAGAATCTGGCCGATACGCGGAGCCGGTTGCTGCGGCTGGTTGCGTCGATCGAGGCTGCCGGCCCGGTGGCGGCATCGTGAATCGGTCTCTGAGCCGCCTGGTGCGGATCCGTGAACTGGTGGAGGATCGGGCGCGGCTCGATCTGGAGGGCAGGAGCGCGGAGATGCGGGCGCTGGAGCAGTCCGCCGAGCGGCAGCGGCAAATGGCTCGAGGGATACGAAACGATGCCGTTCAGGAACTGAGCAGGCCAGGGCCGATGCCGGAAGAGTGGCGGCTGAAGGTCAGAGATGCCGAATTGACGGGGAGCCGGGAGGCGCGCCTCGGGGCGCTGGCAGAGGCCGCGAAGCCAGCCGTGGATCAGGCGCGGGACGAACTGGTGGAACGGCGCCGGGATCGGCGCCAGGCGGAGATCCTGCAGGCGGCCGCGGCCCGGAAAGAAGAAAAGCGCCAGCTACGCCGGGATCAAAATCGCACCGATGACTGGTTTCAGAGCCGTTCCGGACGCGGGAAAAGGCGAAGATAAGGCGCGTCTCAGATTGCGGGATGACGCGTGGAACGGGGGTTGCAGTCTCTTCCGGTGAGAGGGATTCAACGTTGAATCTGGGCGCAGCTGAACTCGTGCCGGCAGAGGTGGGGAATAAGGGCGTGAGCGCCGGTGGGAGGGCCCCTGCCGTCCCGGGACTGTTTGGGGCGCTGGTGCGACAGCAGGTGCATGGCAGCGAAGCGCCCTCTTTGGACGTGCCGACTGCAATCGGCGCAACGGCCGTCTTCAGCCCGGTCACGACGCCACCTCCAGGAACGACGGATCCGACGAGCGTGTTGCCGGTTCGGCTTGCCTCGAGTGTTGCTGCCGATTCGCCGCAGCCGATGATGGGCGCAGGACGTGCCTTTGCGGGAACGGCCGGGACAGACGGAGCATCCGCAACGGAGCCGGTGAGCGGCAAGCGCGGAGAACTTTCCGTCATGGACGGCGAAAGGAGGGCGTCTCTGCGCGAAAACGAAGGCGCCGGGAGCCCGGCCAGCGGACCCTCAGCCATCGTGGCTCAGACGCCGAGTCTCGCCGGGGATGCAGCGGCCGTGCGCGGGGACACCGCAACCGGAAGGATCGCCGAATTGACGGATCCGTTGCCGGGTCCAGCCGTCGAAGTGCAACCCGCGATGACGACAGAAAAAACCAAATTGCCGATTGGGACCGAGGTACAAGCTTCTGCGGCCGAGCCAAGGGCGACGGTGGGAGAACAGGTCGCCGGGGTTGGCGCGGCCGGCCCGGTTGCGGCGAGTCCGCAGGCGGGTTCCCCCGCAGCAGCCGACGGGAAAGTGGCGCAGCCGAGCGGAGAAACCGGGGCCGAGGTTGCTCACAAGGGAATCGTTGTGCCGCAGGGCACCGGCAGCGCCGTGGGATCTTCGGATTGGCTGACACCTGAGCCGGTTTCGATACCCTCGGTATCTGCGAAAAATGCTGCCGGGGCGGCATCGGGCAAAATTGCGTCGCCGATCCAGCGGGGCGAACCGGCCGGCGGGAATAACGCGGGTGCGACGCAGGCAGCCATTGTCCACCATCACGAAAAGAGGCCGATACCGCGGCGCTCAGCGGCCGGGGAATCGCAACCAACGATCGCCCTGCCGTTCCGACAGCAGGCGAACGCCGGCGTTGCGGCTGCAACAGCCGGAAAGCAGGAGAACCTGGCCGGGACTTCGGGAGCGAGCTCCCCGGCGAGCACGGTGGTGCCAGGCCCGAAACCGATTGAAACGAGAGCGAACCTGCAAAGCAATCCGAAGACTGACGTGCGCTGGACCGGAGCCAGGGCGGGTGCAGCCTCGCCAGGCCAGCCCGTCTCCGCAACACCCGGCGATCCGCAGACCGCGACGGAGCCCGAGTCCCGGCTGAGTTCGGGGGGGCCCGACGTCCACGCTGCAGGGACGCCGGAACGCCCGGCGACGGAGAGCGTGGGGAGCCACCGCACTGCGGAAGCTCAGAATCCCGACGTGGTTTCGGCGGCAGGCCCGGCGCGGAATTCAGGGGGAGAGGCGACGACCTTTGGCTCACTCGTTGGAGCACAACCGATCCACGCAGCCGGCGGACCAGGGAACGCACAAGGACTTGCGCCCATGGCGGTTGCGGCCCCGGCTCACGTCGCGGCCAGCGTCACCTTCGAGCGCATGGATACGGCGGCTGCGCCTCATGTGATCGAAAGCACGCCGCATCGGCTGGCGGTGGGCGTGGACAACGGAGGACTGGGCTGGGTGGAGATTCACACCAGCAGCGCGGCCGGACACGTGTCCGCTACGCTCACCTCCGGTTCCGCGGAATCCCACCATGCGATCGCGACGCAGCTGCCAGCGGTGCGGGAGTTTCTTGCCGGAGAGCACGTACAGGTCGACACACTGGCTTCTGAAAGATTTTCCGCGTCGTCCGGCGGACAAAGAGGTTCTTCGGGCGACCAGGAGGGCGGAGGCGGACGACGTGCACCGAGCATCGAGCCGAATGGGCAGGCGCGGCCGGCTGCGCCGGAAACGGATTCGGAAGAATTGTCCTACATCAGCGTGCGCGTCTGAAGGAGCGACGAAGGAGGAGTGAGATGCAGATATTCCCTGACACGAGCGGCATTGGAGCTGCAGCGGCAAAGGCGGCGCAGGCGCAGGACACCGGATCGCCGTCCGGCACCGATGCATCCTCGACGAATACGGCTACGGTGACGGCCAACGATTTTCTGCAGTTGCTGGTTGCCGAGATGAAGAATCAGGACCCAACGGCGAATACCGATCCCAACGAATACATCAATCAACTGGTGCAGGTGAACAGCCTCCAGCAGCTGATGCACATCAACCAGGACCTGGGCGGCGACACAACGGACAGCACGGGAACCAGCGGCGACGCGACCGCTGGGGGCGGCGTCGCGGCACGCCAGCCGGCGGGCGCAGTGTCGGGGGGCAACCTGAGCGCGGGAGATCCTGGGAATACGGCGAGCGCGGCCACCCGGGTGGCGAGTGCTCTGGGAGCGGCGACCAACCAGGCGAATCCGTTAACCCCGAACGCTGCCGGTACAGGGACCGGGAATCCGTTCGAAACCTTTGCAGCGGCGATGCACAGGCGCGCTCCTGCGGCTCCAACCACAACCACCAGCCCGGCGCGGTGAAGACGCGCGGCCATTCACTATAAGGAGCAGCTATGTCTTCTTTTTCAATTCCGCTGACCGGTTTGAAGTCTTCGTCCAGTGAGCTGAACACGATCGCCAACAATCTGTCGAACATGAACACCACCGCATTCAAGAGTCAGGACGAGACGTTCAGCGATCTGTTTTACCAGCAGATCGGAACGACGGGCTCGGGGGATCCGCTGCAGGTGGGCGCGGGCACACAGGTGGCGGCCACGGAGACCGACTTTTCGCAGGGAGGCATCGACTCGACGGGCAATGCCTCGGATCTCTACATCAACGGCAACGGCTTCTTCGTGGTGAAGGGCTCCGACGGCACGACGGAGCTGACGCGGGACGGCAATTTCACTACCAGCGGCGGTGATCTGGTGACCCAGGATGGGCAGAGCGTCATGGGCTATCCGGCGGCGAATGGCGCGGTGAACACGAGTGCGGAGCTGGCGCCGATCCAGCTGCCGGTGGGTCAGGTAGAAAACGCGAAGGCAACGACGACCCTGTCCATGACCGCCAACCTGAACGCATCGGATACAGTGGGCACGACGGTGCAGGGCCAGGTGCCGATTTACGACTCGCTCGGCAACAGCCACGAGGCAACGGTCTATTTCACCAAGACGGGGACGAATACGTGGGACTACAGCTTCTCGCTCGATCCGAAGACGCTGAGCGACACCTCGACGGCGACGACGCGGACTCTGACGCCGACACTGAGCGGCGGTAATACTTCGATTGTGTTCGATGCCGGAACGACGATGGATCCGTCGACCAGCTTCACGATCAGTGACGGCACGACGCCGGTGACTGCGCCGACACCGACATCCGGCGAGGCGCTGAGCACCTATTTGACGACGCTGCAACAGGCCCTTTCGAGTGGAGGCAGCACGGCGACGGCCGGTGTGAGCGGGAACACGCTGACCATTACGGGCGGCACGGTGGCGGGCAATGTGGTGGAGGGGGGGCTGACCACGTACGCGTATAACCTCGACGCCGGCACCACGGTCGATCCTTCGACCGGCCTGACGATCACGGGCACGGACTCCAGCGGAAACAGCGCTACGATCCAGGCGCCGCCGATCACGCCGGGTGAGCCCCTGAGCGCCTACGCCACGGCGCTGACGACGGCTGTGGGCAACGCACATATTCCGGGGGTCCAGGTGGTGGCGACGGGGACTGGCCTCAGCATTTCCGGTCCTGGGATTTCGCTGGGAGGCAGCCTGACCGAGAGCGCTGCGGGGACGGCGTCGGCCAATGCCTCAGGGTCGCTGACATTCGATTCCAACGGCAATCTGATTGCGCCGTCGACGAATGTGGTGGGCATCCAGCTGGGCGGGCTGACGGACGGAGCGGCAAACCTGGGCCTGAGCTGGGACCTCTACGGCACGAGCGGCGCGGGAATGATCACGCAGAGCGCGGTGGCTTCGACCGCCTCGACCAATCCGGTTACGGGGACGACCCAGGACGGCTATGCAAGCGGCAGTTACCAGGGTTTCAGCGTGGATGCATCCGGAGTGGTTTCGGCCAGCTTCAGCAACGGGGAGACACAGGTGGTGGGCCAGGTGGCGCTGGCCAATGTGGCGAACCAGCAGGGGCTGACGATCGAGGCCGGGAACAACTACGGGACCACGACGGCCTCGGGAACGGCGACGGTGGGCATAGCCGGGACGGGAGGATTGGGGACGCTGGAGGACGAGGCGCTGGAGGAATCGAACGTCGATATATCGACGCAGTTCGCCAATCTGATCGTGGCGCAACAGGCCTTTCAGGCCAGTTCCAAGGCCATCACCACGTTTGACACCATCTCGCAGGACACGATCAACATGATTCACTAAGCGCCTGGGGTTGCAGCCCCGCTGAGGATCTCCTGATAGAAGGCTTCATAGAGGGGGATGATCTTTGAGGCGCAGTAGCGGGACTGGGCGGTACGGCGCGCTGCGTCGGCCATCGCAAGGTAACGGCTGGAGTCGCTGAGAAGTTCCACAGCGGCTCCAGCCATTTCTTCGACGTCGCCGACCGGAAAGAGCCGGCCGGTGACGCCGTCTTCGATGAGTTCGGGAACGCCACCGACACGCGTCGCGATGGTGGGTACGCGGCAGGCCATGGCCTCGAGGGCGACGAGGCCGAAGGACTCCAGTTCGCTGGGCATGAGCAGCAGGTCGGCAAGCGGCAGAATTTCCGAAACGCTGCTTTGCTTGCCGAGGAAGTGCACGCGGTCCTGAATGCCCTCGCGATGGGCGAGCCATTCGGCGGCCGATCGGTCGGGGCCGTCGCCGACCATCAGCAGACGCGCCGGCAGCTCGCGGGCAATGCGGGAAAAGATGCGGATGACGTCGGCGGTGCGCTTGACCGGGCGGAAATTGGAGAGGTGGAGGAGAATTTTCTCGCCGGGCTCGGCGTAGCGGGCACGGCCCGCGGTGCGAACGGCTTCATCCAGAGGCAAGTACACATCGCAGTTCACAAAGTTGGGGATGACGTGAATGGGCCTTTCGGGATGGAACTCCTGGATCGTCATGTCCCGCAAGTAATTCGATATGGCGGTGACGCCGTCGCTCTCGTCGATGCCGAAGCGGGTGATGGGTAGATAGGAATGGTCGAGGCCGACGAGGGTAATGTCGGTGCCGTGCAGGGTGGTGATGAAGGGCAGGCGGCGATTTTGCCGGAGGAGCATCTGGCGCGCAAGATAGGCGGAGATGGAGTGGGGAATGGCGTAGTGGACGTGCAGCAGGTCGAGTTCGTAATAGGCGGCGACTTCGGCCATGCGCGTGGCGAGCGCTAAATCGTAAGGGGGGTATTCGAAGAGGGGATAGTTCGAGACCGGAACTTCATGGAAGGCGATGTCCTGCTCGCGGCCGCGGAGGCGGAAGGGCTGGGAATAGGCGATGAAGTGAACCTGGTGGCCGGCGGCAGCCAACTCGATGCCGAGCTCGGTGGCGACGACACCGCTGCCGCCATAGGTTGGATAGCAGGTAATTCCGATCTTCATAAATGGCCAGGGTACAGGGTACAGGTTGAAGGGTACAGAGTAAGGATGCAGAATTCGGGCAAAGGACGCGCTTCAGGAATCCGGGAGGGCAATTGCGGGGATGGGCGGGCGAAGCGCCGTGGCAATCAGGGCCGCCAGCAGAAAACCCGCTGAGGTGAGGGTGAGGGCAAAGCCAAGCCCGGTGCGCTCGGAAACCCGGCCAATGAGCCATGGGGAGACAGCACTGAGGACGCGGCCGATGTTGTAGACGAACCCCATGGCGGAGGCACGGATCGCGGTCGGGAACAGTTCGCTAGTGAGGATGGCGAAGCCGCTGAAATATCCGGTGCCGAAGAATCCGACGACGGGTCCGATGACGAGAAGAGCTGAAGGATTGCTGACAGAGGCGAAGATCGGCACCATCACCGCGGCGATCAGAAGATAGACGATGTAGGTGGACTTGTGGCTGAAGCGGTCGGCGATGTAGCCGAAGCTGATGTAGCCAAGGAAGGTTCCGATCTGCATCACAATGGTCCACTCGGAGGTCATCACGATGCCGAGGCCGCGGCCGCCCTGGGAGGCCGGCATCGACAGGAAGCGCGGCACCCAGGTAAAGAGGCCCCACCAGGCGAAGAGCGAGGCGGCGTTCATGGTGGCGCAGACGAGGGTGCTGAATCCGAGGGGTCCGCGGAACAGGCGGCTCCACTGGGGGCGAGGAGAGTGCTCCTGACGCCAGACCGCGGGTTCGCGCAGGCGCGACTGAATCCACAGGGCGACAAGGGCCGGAACGGTACCGACGAAGAAGACCGCACGCCACCCAAAATGCGGCATGATGACGGCGACCAGGGCAGCGCCGAGGGCGTAGCCGATGGCCCAGGAACTTTGCATGAGGGCCAGCGCTTTGCCGCGGTGTTGCGCGGGCCATGTCTCCGCGACCAGGGCGGCGCCGGAGGCCCATTCACCGCCCATGCCGAGCCCGAGAACGATGCGGCAGGTGAGCAGCGCCATGGCGGTGTGCGTGAGTCCGCAAAGGAAGGTTGCGATGGAATAGATGAGGATGCTTGCGGAAAGTGCGCGGACACGGCCGGCGCGATCCGCGAACCAGCCGAAGGCGATGCCGCCGGCGGCCGCACTGAGCAGGGTCATCGACATCATGGCGCCGCTCATGGCTGCTGAGAGATGCAGTTCGCGCTGGACCTGGCCGAGGACGAGGGCATAGAGCATCACATCCATGCTGTCGAGCATCCAGCCGAGCGAGGCGGCCAGCAGAGCTCGCTTCTGTTCGCTGGAAGCTTCCGTGAGCCAGGCGAAGATTCCGTTCAAGGTCGGTCTCTGATTTAAAGTTCAGGAGTACGGCAGGCGGAAGCCGTGATGCCGTCATACCACGATACGAGAGCACTGCCTTTTGCGCACGGCGATTGATACGGGTGGCACGTTTACCGACTGCGTTTCCCAGGAGGGTGGAGAGCTTCGCGTTCTGAAGGTGTTCTCAACGCGGGTGGATCCGGCGCGCGCGGTGCTGGACGCGCTGGCGCAGATTCAACCAGGCGGAGAGGTCGAGGTTCGGCACGGAACGACGCTGGGGACCAATGCGATGCTGGAGCGGCGCGGCGCGCGGGTCGCCTTCGTGACGACGGCAGGCTGTGAAGACACCATTGCGATCGGGCGGCAGACGCGAGCGGCGTTGTATGACTGGTTTGCGCCTGTACCGGTGTGCATCGTGCCGGGGGAGCTGCGCTTCGGTGTAGCGGAGAGGGTGAGCGCGGAAGGGAAGGTGCTGCGTGCGCCAAGCGATGCCGAACTGCAGGATCTGACCAGAGTTGTTCGGGAAAGCGGGGCCGAGGCGGTCGCGGTATCGCTGTTGTTCTCGTTCGCGAATCCGGAGACGGAGAGACGAATCGAAGCGGTGCTCAAGGGTTTGGGCGTTCCGGTTTCTGTTTCGCATCGGATTCTGCCGGAGTTTCGCGAGTACGAGCGGGCCTCGACGACCGTGGTGAACGCCTACCTGGCGCCGCGGATGCGGGAATATCTGCTGCATCTGGAGGAGAGAGTGCGCGCGGAGCACGGCGGCGCGGGCGTCGATGTGATGCAGTCGTCGGGAGGGATCGTGTCGGCGCGGCTGGCGGCGGAGGAGCCGGTGCGTACGGTTCTTTCAGGACCTGCGGGAGGCGTGATCGGCGCGTGCCGTGTGGCGGCGTGGGCGGGATTCGACCGCATCATCGGGCTTGACATGGGGGGAACGTCGACCGATGTGTTTTTGTCGGACGCAACACGCGGCGGTGTGCGGCGCACGCGGGAATCGGTGGTTGCGGGAGTGCCGGTGAGCGTGCCGATGCTGGAGATTCACACGGTGGGAGCCGGCGGCGGATCGATTGCGCGCTTCGACGAAGGTGGAATGTTACGTGTGGGGCCTGAATCCGCGGGGGCCGATCCGGGGCCGATTTGCTTCGGGCGGGGCGACGACCACGGAACCCAGGCCACCGTGACGGATGCCAATCTGCTGCTGGGGCGTCTGGATGCGGAGAGTTTTCTCGGGGGCAGCGTGCCTTTGCATCGAGATCGGGCCGAGAAGTTGATGCGTGAGCAGAAAGGCGTGCTGGCGTCGGTGGAGGATTTTTGCGCCGGCATTCTCCGAGTAGTGGAGACGGAGATGGATAAGGCGATCCGTGTGATTTCAGTGGAGCAGGGGTTTGATCCGCACGATTTCACCCTGGTGGCGTTCGGAGGCGGCGGGCCCGTGCACGCATGCGCTTTGGCGCGGGCGCTGCGCATTCCGACGGTGCTGGTTCCAGCGATGCCCGGGGCACTGTCGGCGCTGGGGATTCTGCTGGCAGATGTGGTGCGGGATCATGCGCGGACGGTGATGCTGGCGGGGGATGCGATCGCAAGGCTGGAGCCGATGTTCGAGGAACTGGAAGAACGAGCGCGGAAAGAGTTTGCCGCGGAGGGGCTTGTGGGCTCGGCGGAATACTCACTGGATCTGCGTTACGCGGGACAAGGGTACGAATTGAATGTTTCCTGGAATCGGGTTGCGCCTGCCGATGCAATTGCTGCGTTTCACCAATTGCATCGGCAGCGATATGGGTTCGGCGATGAACAAAAGCCAGTGCAGATTGTGAATCTGCGACTGCGGATGACGGCGGCGGCAGAGCCGTATGCACCGCGGCGGCGAGAGTTGGCGCCGGGGGATGGCAGCAAGGCGTGCTATGCGGAACGGCCGATTTACTTCGATGGAAAGTTCGCGCCGTCGCGTTTGTATCATCGCGAGGGGCTTGTTCCGGGGGATGTGATCCGCGGCCCCGCGATGATTACCGAGTACACGTCGGCTACGGTGCTGCCGCCGGACTGCATTGCGGCAGTCGATGGTCTCGGCAACCTTGTGATCACGATTGGAGTGGGCGCATGAGCGGGCCAGTGGTCGACCCGATCGAACTGGCGATCTTTCGCAGCGCGGTGCATTCGGTGGCGGAGGAGATGGGCGCGGCGCTGCGGCGCACGGCGCTGTCGCCGAATATCAAGGAGCGGCGAGACTACTCGTGCGCGGTGTTCGACGGGGAGGCGCGCGTGATTGCGATGGGCGATCACATGCCGGTGCATCTGGGGTCGATGCCCATGTCGGTGGAGGCAGCGGTGGCGGCGACGAAGTTCGCGCCCGGAGACATCGTGGTGCTGAACGATCCTTATGCAGGCGGCACGCATCTGCCGGACATCACCATGGTGCTGCCGGTGTTTCTCCACCCCACCGCGCCAAAATCGGGCGCGTCGGGGACCCCGGTTCTGCCGGACGCAGAGAAGCCGGAATTCTATGTGTCGGCGCGCGCGCATCACGCGGATGTGGGTGGGGCGTTTCCGGGATCGATGGGGCCAGCGCGGGAGATTTACCAGGAAGGTGTGCGGATTCCTCCCGTACGGATTGCGCGCGGCGGTGCGGTGGATCGCGACGTGCTGAACCTGATTCTGCTGAACGTAAGGACACCTCATGAGCGTGAGGGCGATCTGGCGGCGCAGATCGGCGCGTGCCGGGTGGGAGAACGGCGGATTCAGGAACTGGTGGAGAAATACGGCGCGGGCCGGCTGCGCGTGCTCGTCGACGAGTTGTTGAACTATTCGGAGCGGCTCGTGCGGGCGGAGCTGCGGCGCATGCCAGCGGGTGAATTTGCCGCGGAAGACTGGCTGGACGACGATGGCGTCGATGAGAGACCGATCCGGATCGCGGTGAAGATGCGGATCGATCCCGAGGCGGCGACGATGCACGTCGATTTCAACGGCTCGTCGGCACAGGTGAATGGCAGCGTGAATGCGGTGCGGGCGATCACGCTGTCGGCTTGCTTCTACGTGTTGCGTTGCCTGTTGGGGCACGATGCGCCGGCGACGGCGGGGATCCTGCGACCTCTAACTCTGGTGGCGGAGTCGGGCAGTATTGTCGATGCACGGCCGCCGGCGCCGGTAGCGGGCGGGAATGTGGAGACCTCGCAGCGGATCGTGGATGTGCTGATGCGGGCCTTGGCGCAGGCTGTGCCGGATCGGGTTCCGGCGGCGAGCGCGGGAACGATGAGCAATCTGACGATCGGCGGGATCGATCCGAGAAACGGGCAGGCATTCACGTACTACGAGACGATGGCCGGAGGGATGGGGGCGCGACCGGGAATCGATGGCATTTCCGGAGTGCAGACGCACATGACGAATTCGCTGAATACACCGATTGAGGCTCTGGAGTATGCGTATCCATTTCGCGTGCGGCGATATGCGTATCGCCGGGGATCCGGCGGGGAGGGGAGATTCCGCGGTGGGGACGGGTTGATCCGAGAAATCGAGTTGCTGGCTCCGGTGCAGGTGACGCTGCTGGCGGAACGGAGAAAGTTCCGGCCGTGGGGTTTGCAGGGCGGCGAAGCGGGAGCCGCGGGTCGAGCGACGGTGACCCGGGCGCGGACCGGAGAGGAGGCCGAGTTGCCGGGCAAATGCAGCGTGCATCTGGAGGTGGGCGACGTGCTGCGGATCGAGACTCCGGGTGGCGGGGGCTGGGGAAACAAACGGCATTCCGAGAGCGCGGGGAAGGATTGAAGGTCGCGTCCAGACGATCGGGAAATCGGCAAAATTGCTGTGTGCATGCAGCTGAAGCGGATGAGCGTCACCAGAGAAGTTTGGCGGCGAACTGGATCTGCCTCGATGTGGTGGAGGTGCTGGTCACGATCCCGGCTGTTGGCGAGACTCCCGAGGGCGTGAAGACGACGAGGTTGGGCGTATTGAAGTTGGAGTGATTGAGGATGTTGAAGAACTCGGCTCGGAACTGCAGGTGAAGGCGCTCGCGGAGTGAGGCATCTTTGAACATGGAGTAATCCCACGCACCGATGCCGGGGCCGGTGAGCGCATCGCGGCCGAGGTTGCCGTAGAAGCCGGAGCCGTTGGGTGGGGCGAGGAAGGCGGCGGGGTTATACCATTCGCTCACTTTGCCGACGATGGGATTGCCGTGGAACGCAGGATTGAGGAAGGGGCGGACGGGGTTCTTTGTGTCCCCATTATTTGATGGGTTGTAGCTGAGCTGGGGAGTGAAGGGGAATCCGGACTGCAGGGTGACGATGGAGTTGGCGGTCCACCCACCGATGAGGGCGTCGGTGACGCGATCGGCATTGGCAAGAAAGCGCCGATGACGACCCAGGGGAAGCTGCCAGACTTCGCTGATGACGCCGGTGTTGCGGACGTCGTAGGTGGCGGGGCCCCAGTCGGTACGGAGATCGAAGGGATTGGAGACGAGGCCGGGAGCGTTGCCGGCTGCCGTGGCGTTGAGGGAGTCGCCGTCGTCGAGGGCTTTGGACCAGGTGTACGTGCCGCGGATAGCGAGGTTGCGGCTGAGGCGATGATTCACATCGACCTCGAGGGCGTGGTATGAACTGTCGCCGCGGGAGAACCAGGCCCAGGCGGCTCCAAGAGCGGGGTTGGCGAGGGGAGTGCCGGCGGGAATGTAGAAGGATCGCGCAGGAACAGCGGCGCCGGCGAGTGGCGAGGGGAGACTCGCAGGGTATGCAGCAGGGCATGGGGAAGCGGGGCAGACGGTGGGCGTGGGCTCATTGTCGTCGAGCGAGACGATCTCGTGATAACCGTGCGAGCCGATGTAGCCCAGGGTGAGGGCGGTGTCGGGTGTGATTTGCTGCTCCAGGCGGAGGGACCAGGAGAGGAGGGTGGGCGTGTTGAGGTCAGGCTGTACGCCGCCGGGCGCAATTTTGGCGTTGGCGGGCACGGGGGAGATGGGCAACGGGAAATGGGAAACGGGGAGATTGGCAATGGAGTACGAGGGGTTGAAAGGCGCGTTCTGATCCATGCGGTAGCCGAGCGCGTCCTGCAGGTCGTCGTACATGCCGAAGCCGGCGCGGATGACGGTGCGCGAGGAGAGCGGGCTCCAGGCGAGGCCGATGCGAGGTTGAGGCAGGAACCGGGCGTTGTTTTGGGTGAAGGCTGAGCCGCCGATGTGAGGAGCGGTTTGGATGACATTGTTCACGAAGACAAAGTTGGCCGCACGGCCGTGGGCTTCGTTCCATCCTGTAGTGAATTCGTCGCGGAATCCGAGGGAGAGAGTGAGTTTGGGCGTGGCGCGCCAGACATCCTGGAGATACCAGGCGCCGAGCAGGGAGCGCCAGTTCATCTCGGTGGGCGTGGGGTCATAGAGAAAACTGCCGACGGTGCCCTGGAGGAACTGCTGGAGGCCGGTGAAGGTGGCCTGGCCGAACTGAGTAAGGGCGAGGTCTTCATTGGCCTGGAGTTGCTGGAACCACGCGCCGATGCTGAGGTCATGATGTCCGCGGGTAAAGGTGACACGGTCTTCGTACGTATAGAGATTGCGGGCGATGTGGAGATTGCTGCCGGTGTTGGAGCCGGCGAGTGAGACCTGGGCGGAGGGATTGGCCGCGGCGCTGCCTCCCACGACAACCGTACCGATGGGGTGGCTGCCGAAGAAGCCGGGTACGGAGGCGGCGGGAGTGTACGGGGTGGGCTCGCCGGTGTAGAAGTACGCGGCGCGGGAGTAGCCGACGCGGGCGACGTTGAGGAGGGCGGGAGAGAAGATGTGGGTTTCTTCGATGCTGGCTACCTGCTCGCGCAGGGATTCGAGGTCGGTGCTGTAGAGATTGGCAGCGGTGGGAGTGACGTCGCTGGAGTCGTCGATGGTGTAGGCGCCGGTGAGGGTGTCGCGGGCGGCGAAGTTGCGGTCGAGGCGAAGGGTGCCGAAGTCATCGCGAATGATCTGGAGCGGGGAGTTGAAGACCTCAGCGATGCCACCGAAGTCGGGCGAGCCGGCATCGGGCGTGGGCCAGAGATTCAGAAGCGGAGCGACGCCGGGAGCGACGCCGACGTTGACGAGTCCCGATGCGGGGCAGGGGTTGGGCGCCGGCGTGACCAGCTTGCAGGGGAGATAGCCGTTGCGGGCGTTGGCGTCGGGAACCAGGGCGACGCCGGCCTGGTGGAGGTGCTGGCGGAATCCTTCGTAGTTGCCGAAGGCGAAGGTCTTGTCTTTCTGGAGAGGACCGCCGAGGGCGCCGCCGAACTGATTGCGCTGGAAAGACGGGATGGACCCGCTGTTGAAATAGTTGCGCGCGTCCAGTGCGCTGTTGCGGAGAAATTCAAAGGCAGAGCCATGAAGCTGGTTGGTGCCGTTCTGGGTGACGATGAGGACCTGGGCGCCGGGGCGCTTGCCGTAGTCGGCGGCGTACGAATCGCGCAGGACGTTGAACTCGCGCACGGCGTCGATTCCAAGAAGCTCCTGGCTGGTTCCGCCCGGCTGCATGTTGTTTTCAGCAGCGCCGGTGAACTCGACGCCGTTGAGGAGGAAGAGATTTTGCTGGGGGCGGTTCCCGGAGACGGCGAAGTTGTTGCCGACGGTGGAATTGGAAACGCCGATGCCGCCGGCTTTTTCCGCAGTGAAGTTGACGACGCCGGGATTCAGAGTGAGGAGCAGGTCGAAGCTTCGCCCGTTCAGGGGCAGGTCCTTCACCTGGCGTTCGCCGACGAGGCCGGAGATGTCGGTGGTGGTGAGACTGATGGCAGAGGCATCGGCGCTGACGGCGATCTGCTGGCGGACGTCGCCAATGTGGAGTTGGAGGTTGGCCGTCGCGTCCTGACCGACGTTGAGATGGATTCCGGTGCGAAGCTCGTCGGCAAAGCCGTCGTGGTGGGCAACAATCTGATAATCGCCGATGGGCAGAGAGAGAAGCTGATAGAGGCCGCCGATATTGGTGTTGGCGGTGCGAATGGCTCCGGTGTTGAGGTTCTTCGCGGTGACGGTGGTGCCGGGCAGAGCGGCACCGGAGGGATCGGACACGAAGCCTGAGAGGCTGGAAGTGGTTTGAGCGCGCAGAGCGGGAAGCGAGATGAGGGCCAGGGTTAAGACGGAAAGTGCGAGGCAAAAGGAGTGTGCGAGGCGCAGGCTGGGAATGCGTCGCGCGGACAGAGTCACGGCAGCCTCCTGGGGATCGTTCACCGGCCGCTGGGAAACGGAAGCGGAAATTAGCCGATGGTTGAATCTACGATTCTACACGGATGGAATCGGGAAATCACCGCGGATAACGATGGTATTGGAACGACGCATTCTTCGCGGGGTCCACAGGATGAGTGGAAATCGCGACGGATGCCTGATCCTGTCGACATTTTTGCCGATGCAGAAAACGGAGGCGCCGGTGAAGAGCCGTCGTAATCCAACGGTGTTCGTGAAGAGGCTCGTCCACGGCTTCGTGGCGGCTCTGCTGTGCGCAGGGAGTGTATGGGCTGCGCCTCGTCTCGGGTCAACGCTGGACCGGATCAACGAGCTGAGCTATGGGGAAGCGAGCCGGCACACGCCGGTATCGGTGACAGCGACGGTGACGTATTTCCGATCCTACGAGAACCTGCTGTTTGTGCAGGACGGGGACGTGGCGATTTACGTGAAGACGCCGGCGAACCTGAAGCTGGTGCCAGGCGACCGTGTGCTGATCAGGGGAACGAGCCACGAGAGCTTCCGCAGCTATATTCAGGCGAGCAATATCACGTTGCTGCACCACGGAGCGCCGCCCGCGCCGGTGGCGGCTACCTACCGGCAGATGATCCGGGGGGAGATCGACTGCAGGCGGGTACGGGTGCGGGCGCTGATCCGCGCTGCCGATCTGACGCCCAGTTCGATTTTTCTGGTGCCGGATACCTATCTGCAGATGCTGGTGGACGGGGCGCATGTGGACGCCCACATGGACAACCGGGATGGGAGCGTACTGAAGGACCTTCTGGATGCTGAGGTGGAGATCACCGGCGTGGTGTCAGGGCATTTTGACAACAAGATGCAGCAGACCGGGGTACTGTTCCACATCCAGTCGCCGGGAGACGTGAAGGTGTTGCGGCGGTTGAGGGTCGACCCGTGGTCGCTGCCTGTGACGCCGATGGACCGCGTGATCATTGGGTATCAGATGCGCGATCTGAGCGAGCGGATGCGGGTGCGGGGAACGATCACTTACTATCAGCCGGGGACGGGACTGGTATTGCAGGACGGCGCCAAAAGCTTATGGATCACCGCGCAAACGTATCAACCGCTGAAGATCGGAGACCTGGCGGATGCGACGGGATTCCCGGACGTGCAGAGCGGATTTCTGGCTCTGGAGAGGGGCGAGGTGCGGGACAAGGGGATAGCGGCACCGGTAGCCCCTGCGGTGTCGACATGGCGGGGTCTGGCGCAGGGCGGGAACAGCGCGCACAGCCGGGTCTTCGATCTTGTCGCGCTTGAGGGACAGGTGGTGACGGAGGTCCGGCAAGCGACGCAGGACGAGTATGTACTGACAGCAGACGGCCATCTGGTGTCGGCGATTCTGCGCCATCCTGGTTCGCTGAGCCGCACGCCATTGCCGGAGATGAAACAGGTTCCGGTGGGGGCGCGGGTCCGGGTGACGGGGATCTGCATGCTGGCGAATGCGGATCCGTTCTATGGCGATGTGCCGTTCAGCATCGTGATGCGCTCCTTCGACGATGTGGTGATCGTCAAGCCGGCGCCATGGCTGGATGTCCGGCACCTGCTGTATCTGGTTGGGCTGCTGCTGGCCGTGGTGTTCACGGTGGGAGCGAGGATCTGGAGCATCGAGCGAAGGATGCGGCGGCAGACGGCGAAGGTAGCGGAGATCGAGAAGCGCCGGAGCAGAATCCTGGAAGGGATGAATGCGAGCCGTGCGCTGGCGGACATCCTCGCGGAGATCATGGACCTGGTTTCGTTCCAGCTGGAGGGGGCGCCATGCTGGTGCGAAATCGCGGACGGAATGACGGCAGGACGGAAGCCGCAGGATGCGGTTGAAGAGGCGCAGGTGGAGCGTCATCCGATGGTGGCGCCGTTTGCGCCGGAGCTGGGAACGATCTGCGTGCTGTGCAATGAATGCGGCGGGGGACGGCAGGCGGAGGCGGTGTCGATGGCGGCGGGGCTGATCGCGCTGGCGGTTGAGACTTCGCGCCTGCACGCGGACCTGGTGCACCGCTCGGAGTTCGACCTGCTGACGGACATCCATAACCGGTTCTCGCTGGAGACGGCTCTGGGTGGGTTGATCGAAGTGGCGCGGGGGGCGGGAACGGTCTTTGGCCTGATCTACCTCGACCTGAACGAATTCAAAGGAGTGAACGACCGTTACGGGCATCGATGCGGCGACGCCTATCTGAAGAAGGTGACGGCGCGGATGCAGGGGCAGCTGCGTCCCGAAGACACGCTGGCGCGCGTGGGCGGTGACGAGTTCGCGGTGCTGGCGCCCAGGGTGCGCTGCCGCGGGGAGGCAGAGGAGATTGCCTTGCGTCTGGAGCGTTGCTACGACGATCCGTTTGCGGTGGATGGGAACATCATTCGCGGTTCGGCGAGCATCGGGCTGGCCCTGTATCCGGAGGACGGAACGACGAAGGATGCGCTGCTGAACGCGGCGGACGCGGCGATGTATGTGGAGAAACGGATGAAACAAGGCGGATGCCATCCGGCGCCGGCCCAGGCGGAGGATGGGGCACAAGCCGTGAAATAGCAGGGAAGGAGAGCGTGAGAGAGAGAGACGGTTACGGGGGGGTTCCAGTCATTCCAGGGACTGGATCAGCGGTGTCAGTGCGCTATCGAGTTCATCGAGATCGGGGGCGCCGGGGGCAACTTTAATGCCCGGGAAGAGGTGCCACTCTTCGGAATGCTGCAGGGACTCGCCAGGCCACAGGGTGCGGCGCGGGCCCATGATCTCGACTTCCTGGAAGGCTCCCTCGACATAGACTTCGGTGTTCACCTGATAGTCCGGATAATTGGCGCGATTGAAGTGCGTGAAGCGCTTCACGAAGAGTTCGTCGCCCAGCAGATGCGCACACCAGCCCTCCTTGTTGCGGAGGCCGAACTTCTGCGCGTTGGCGCGGGCGGGGTCGGCGCGGAGCAGGATGTATTTGAGACCGAGGGTGAAGCGCGGGTCCTGCAGATCGGTAAAGGCGCAGAGGGCGAGAGGCTGGGTGACGGGCGCGTACTCGTCGTGCGCCTGGAAAGGGACGCGAGGAACGATGCCGACGCCGGAGCCGACGATGGTGATAGCCCAGACAGCGATGTCGATGGGCCAGAGGTTACGGCTGGTGACGGTGTGATCGAGGTGAACTTTGGAGCCGGAGGGCGCGAGGGTAATGCGGATGTGTTTTTCGATGGCAGCGCCGTCTGCGGGTTTGTGCAGGGTTACGCCGAGGTCGCCATGGGTTTCGTGCTCGATGGGTGAGTTGTCGGGCGCATACGTGGCGGGGAAGAGCTCGGGCCAAACCCAGAGGCGATGGCCACCGTAAGGTTTCCAGGATCCGAGGGCGGTCTTGACGGAGCTGTCGGGAAAGCTGCCGAGGTGATTGCGGCCTCCGGTGGGACCGTAGAAGAGGATGCGCGGACCGACGGCGGTAGTGACGATGAGGTCGGTGGTGCCGTTGGAGAGCTTCAGGCAGTTGGGCAGCCCTGCGAAGGAGAGTGTTTCAATCGCCATCGAGATACGCCTCGGTTCCGAGAGAAGGATGCATGCGAAGGATCATTGTAGAGGAAGGCTGTGCCCCAGACCGGGACAGTTCCGGCTCGCATGACGAGCGCCCGAAACTGCAGAATGAGTTCTACGAAGACGCGGAGCGTGCTCTGGAGACGAAGCCTTGAAAAGGCGTGGAACAGGGGACTGTGAATCGTAACCGTCACTGCTACATATTCGACTACGCGGCCCGGACGTCTTCGATTCGAGGCGGGCCACCGGAAGTTGCACAGGCGCTGGTGCACGCGGCGTTTTCGAGCCGCCATTTGCACATAAATACCCGGATTTACACAGAAATAAAGGAGTTGCGGGACGAGGATTCTGTGGCATGATTCTTTCAACGGAGGAGCAATCCTCCCGAAGAAGAGAGCAGAACGAAGCGGTCAGGAGAGGCGGCAACGCAGCTCAGGGGGCTCACGGGAAACCGGGGGTTCCAGCAGGAGGCCGGGCAACCGGAGGCCTGCGGACAGCGGCGAACATGCTCACACGTCAGATGGGTTGACGGAGGCGCACGAGAGCGCGGGCGCAAGCTCGCAGGCTCGGGTGAAACCGGCAGCAACAGGGCGTGATCAGGTAGCCGAAGCCAGATCTTCGATAAATCGGAAGAAGGGGCAGGAACCCGCAAGGGGACCTGCCCCTTCGACTTTCTGGGAATGGAAGCCCGTGGCCTGCAGCCGGCAGCTAGAGGCCGGAGAGGTCGACGGCGCCGGTTGGGAGAACAGCGTCGTCGAAGACCAGGGCGCCGGGCTTCTGCAGGCTGGTGACGGAGTCCAGCGGCGAGTGCGCTGTGAGGATGAAGCGGGTGCGGAAACCGGGGCGGATCTGACCGAACCTGTCTTTGAATGCCAGACGTAGTGAGGGGACTCCGGTGGCGGCGTTCAGGACAGTGAGCGGCGCGAGGCCGGCGCGCTCCATCAGCTCAAGCTCATAGAGAAGGCCGAGGCCGTGCGGGACACCGTACGAGCCGGCATCGCTGCCGGCGATGATGGTGACTCCGATTTGATGGGCTTTGACGAGGCTCGCGGCGTGCTGATTGAGGATGCGTTTCAGGTTGGAAATGACGGTGGCGTCGTAGCCCATGCGATCGGCGTGATCGAGCTGCTTTTGGACGGGTGCGAAGGTCGGGACCCAGGCGATGTTGCGATCGCGCATGCGGGCGAGTTGATCGTCGCGGACGAAGAAGCCGTGCTCGATGGTGTCAACCCCGCCGTCGATGACGCGATCGATGCCAATGTCGCCGGAGGCGTGCACCATGGTCTGTTTGCCGTGGGCGTGGGCGGCAGCGACGAGGACGATGATTTCTTCCGTGGTCATTTGTGGTTCGGAGGTGACTGCACTTTTTTTGAAGTCAATGATGCCGGTGGCGATCAGCTTGATGCGGTCGGCACCGGCGCGGATGCGGGCTTCGACACATTCGGCGGGCGAGCCGTACTCCTCGAGGGGCTCGGCCATGAAGGAGCCGTAGTGGCCGCGGTGGTGGATGGCGGCGCCGGGGCTATCGATGTAAGGCATGAGGGGACGTTTAGCGGAGAGTTGGCTGAGGGCGAGGCCTACGCCGTCTTTATCGCCTGCGTCGCGGCAAGCGACGATGCCGAGGTGGATGAGCTTTTCGAGGCGCGAGCGCGCGAGTTCGCGGAGTTGATTGGGGGATTGGTGGAGAGAGGCTGTGCGTTGGGCGGGGTCGAGTTCACCGCCTTCGAGGAAGAGATGGGTGTGCGCATCGATGAGGCCGGGGAGGAGCGTGTGGGCGGGGAGGTCGGCATCGGGGGCTTGCTGTTCGGGATTTAGAAGGTCGCGGGGAGGGGACTGTTCGCCGGCGAAGAGTATTTGATTCTTGTCGTAGACGAGGTGGGCGTTGCGGAGAGGTGTGGCGCTGACGCCATCGAGGAGGGTGCCGACGCGGAGCCAGATGCGGCGGTCGCCGGTTGCAGCGGGGATGGCGAGTGTCATTTCAGAAGTCAACAGGCTGGGCTTCGGCACAAATGGCCATAACGGCTTCGATCTGGCGGAAACCGGAGATGTCGATGGTCTCGCCGTCGAGGGGGCGGCCCTGGTCAAGAGCCTCGCGGAGTTTGGCCACCATGGGGTGATCTTTGGGGAGTGGGCCGGCGATTCTGTCGGGATTGGCGATGGCGAAGTCGAGACCGGCTTCAGTGCCGAGGGTAAGGTAGGCCATTTCGAGTTCCTCGCGGACGCCTTTAGGCGTGCCCCAGGCAAAGTTGGAGAGGCCGACGACCATGTGAGCGCCTTGCAGGTCGGGGTCGGCGGAGATGAGGCGCATGGCATCGAGTCCGATGTTGACGAGGCCGTAGGTGTCGGCGCCGACGGGCGCGAGGCCGGGATCGATGAGGATCTGGTCGAGGCGGCGGCCGGCTTTGGTGGTGAGGATTTCAACAAATTGCTTTGCCGCGCGCAGGGAGTCCTGCGGATTCATGCACTGCGCGGTTCCGCCGGGCGCGAAGGTTTCAGACGCCATCACGATGACCATTGTGTCATGGTCGCGGACGAGGTCGATCATCTCATCGAGGCGCTCGCGCGAGGCGGCGATGGAGTTGAGGATAGGCGGTCCGCTTTTTTGGCGGTCGTAATGCTCGAGGGCGACGCGCTGGTAGTCGATGGAGGGGTTGTCGAAGCAGAGGGGTGTGGGCGTAGCTTCCTGGATGGCAGAGATGACTTCGGGGAGGAAGTCGAGCATTTCCTGGCGACGAACCTGGAGTTGCTGGGTGCCGTCGAGGTTGAGGTCGAGCCAGGTGGCGCCACCCTCGGCCTGTACTCTGGCGAGATGCTGATAGCCCTGCGGGTCGCGTGCGATGAAGGCCTTGCGGGCGCGGGCGAAGGAGTTGTTCATCAGCTCGCCGATGATGTTGAGAGGACGGGTCATGAGCGGACAGTCTCCGGTTTGGGAGTGACGGATTCTGCAGGGGCGGCGGGCGTGGAGCGGCCGGAGTCGGAGGCGGCAAGGTGCTCGCGCTTCGCGGCGTGGTCGCGGCCAAGCCAGTTGTTGGCCCAGGCAGAGGTGCGGCGAAGGCGCTGGTTCTGAATGACCGGGACGTGGTCGAGGAGGGTCTGCTCGCGGCCGTCGTGCTGCAGGCGCTCATACGCGCGGAGCCAGATGCAGTCACCGTAGCCGTCGACCTCACACCGTCCGGCGCGAGTGCCACCGCAGGGGCCGTTGCGCTGGTTCTTGGCGCACTGCGATTCGGGACAGAGGTAGGCGATTTCGGGCAACGAGCAGTCGCCACAGTCCTTGCACTGGTAGAGGGCGGATTTGCTGAGGTGTTCGAGGGCGCGCAGGGGCGCTGGACCCTGCATCGGGTCGCGGGAGTGAGCGCAGAGTTTGGCGCCGAGGCGGGCGAAGGGCGTGGAGGGCTCGAAGATGAGGTCGTGGGAGAGCTTCGAGATTTGATAGCTGACGGTTACATGTTTTGAGGGCGTGCGCGGACGCGGCGTTTCGCAGGCCGGGTGGGCGAGGAGCGTCTCGGAGTTCTGGTTGTAGAAGAAGAACTCGCTTGGGCGGGAGAACTGGATCTCGCGGGCGAAGTGACGCCAGTCGTCGGCGGCGAAGGTGCGTTCGAGGGCGAGGATCTTCTCGATGGAAGAGAGGTCGTGGACGCCGCCGAGATAGGCGCCGCGGAAGCCAAGGCCGCGGTAGACAGCGATCTGTTTGGCAGAGAACTCGTGGAAGAAGGCTTTGCCCTGGTCGGGTGAGGCGGCTTGCCGGCGGCAGAGGTCGGCGAGGGGCTGGGTGAGAACGACGCCTGGGATGCGGCCGGAGTGGAAGATCTCGATGACGCGCGGATTGAGGACGTAGACGTTGCCGATGAGGGGCGTTGGACGCAGGCCGTGCGCGTCCATCCAGGCGCGGAGCTCGGAGATCTTGCGGGAGTCGAAACCGATCTGGTTGATGATGAACTCGGCGCCGCACTCGACCTTCTTCTGCAGCTTGAGGTACTGGGGGATGAGTTCGCCTTCGCGGAGCTTGAAACTGGAGGTGACGGCGCCGATGGTGAAGTGGGTCTTCTCCAGCGGCTGGGCTTTGGCGGAGGCTTCGCGGGGATTGAGGCCGCAATTCATTCGGGACAACAACGAAATGAGCCCGATGGAGTCGATATCGAACACGGGCTTCGCCAGGCCTTCACTGCCACCGACCGGATAGTCGCCAGTCATGGCGAGGATGTTGTAGAAGCCCTCGCTGTTGAGCATCCAGGCTTCGGACTCGAGGCCGTTGCGGTTGAGGTCTTTGCACGTGAGGTGGATGACGACCTCTTTGCCGGCGTACAAGATGGGGCGGCCGAGCGCGAGGGGCGCGAGTTGCGGATTGCCGCCTGCGTTGTCGGTGATGGAGATCCAGTCGATGGAGGAGCTGGCGGCGAGATCGGAGGCGAAGGCGCGAGCCTTGAGAGTGGTGCGCTCGTTCATGGAGCCGCGGACAGAGACGAGCTCGGCCGCGATAAGGAAGCGGTCGGTCTCGAAGAGCTTCTCGCGCAGCGTCTTCATTTGTTCGGATACTAAACAAAATCGGGTAGGGCTGTAAACGGGAGATTTCGGGGGATGGGCACTGACCAGAATTGAGCCCGCAGGGCCCCCCCCCAGAGTGGGACCGTGGCAAACAGCTGAAACTGAGGGGCTTGCTGGAGGGTCGTTTGGGACTGTGGCAAGCTATTGAAAATGCAGTAGTTGAAAAGGCCTCTTCGGTCGCGAGACACCGTTTTCGTACGCTGCGGGTTCGTCAGGGTGGCACGAGATTGACATGCTTCCGGCCAAAGGAAAAAGCTGCCCAGGTGAGGCCTTTTAAATCTTTCCCTCTATTATCAGGATACCAATCCTGACCTGGAAACCTGCCAATTATGTGCGGGTGTTTTGGCGGGTAAGTCGTCCTGAATCAGGGGGCATTACCTTTGGTGGCAAATATCCCCGGACGTAAGGTATACTGGTTCTGCCGTGACAGGGCAAAAGGTTACTTTTTGGCGGGGCTGCTCTTCTTTGGAAGTGGGGTTGGGCGAGCTTGCCCTACAGTGAAGGGAGAGCGCGCGCCAACAAAAACTATAAATGTCGAAGGGTGCTGGGCATTCTTCCCGAATGGGCCTGAGCCTCCTCCGAAGGCGGTGAGGCGACCCATTATCTGCCCCAAATTAAGCATTGAGTTGTCATCAGGTCCTCCAGAAACGAATATGCCCGTTTGCGGCATAGCGCCAGCGAAGGTCCATCTTGCGCACTCATCGGTTGAAAGCATTCCTGCAGAATGTGCTGCGGATAGTATTTCCTCGCAAAGAAAGTACCCCTCCCCGTCATTCACATATGACCGGAAGATAACAGGCTGTCCTGCGAATTGCGCTAGCTGTCCCTTCAGCGAATCAGGGTCTTTCACTTCGCGCCCGGTCATGAGGTACTGGGTCATAGCCAACTCAAGGTCGATGAGTTTGGCCTGCTTGCCGACGGCTTCCGCTTTCTTCTGCGCATCTCCAGCATCCCCATCAGCCTTATCTGCTGCCCCCTGCGCTCTCTCCGCAGATGATGCGGCAGTCCCCGCTTCCGCTGTTACTAGTGCGAGCAATTGGTCGCTCTTACCCCGCAATTCACTGGTCTTTGAGCGCAGCTCGCTATTTATGGCTGCCAATTTCATACTTGCTCCGGCCTCGCCGAACACGCCTGCTAAAACAAGCAAAGTAGCGGCGATGTCAAACCAGAATATCCAGACAGTTGGATGGTCTGGGGGGCGAACTATGCCACGTCTCCACCCACTCCGCTCCTCAAAGAAGTCGTGGACGATAACTACGATCTCTCCGACGATGCCAATGCCGACTGCAATCGCACAGGACCACGCCACACGTTCCCAGAATCCAGACGCCCCCTCGGAGGTCTTTATTGAGCTTTCGAGAGCGGAGATGCAATTGTTTAAGGCTGATATGGAGGCATCAAAAGCGGAAGCGTTGGTCGGCAGGGACGAAGCTGAGCTAGCCAAATGCTGGATCATCACGGCCATTGCTCTTCTAACCTTGAGTTTGATTGCGCTGGCTTTGGCGGCGGCCTCAGCAATGCGGAATCGCTATTGGTAGGGGGTGTGCCATAATCCTAGCAGGACAGTCGTCTGTATGAAGCGATCTTCAAAGCTCACCAAGAAGGAAAAGCGGAACGGCAAAAGAAAACTTCTGATTCCCTCGGAAGAGATTCAGGAGTTGATGCAGCCTGTTACGCTGGAAGACTTCGAGGGAGCGGTGCAAAAGGCTATTCCGCCCTCGCCGTCACCTGATCCAGCAGAGAAACGAACATCGGCTCATTAGCATTGCGCCGGTTGTAGCGGAACGCGTATTCGTTCAAGTAAGTCTGAAGATACTTGTGGCTCACCGCATGGTAGACGCCACCGATCCCGCGCTTTACCAGACTCCAGAATCCTTCTATCGTTTGGGTGTGGATGTCGCCCATGACGTAGATTCCGGCGCTGTGATTGATGCGCCGGTGATTGTAGCCCTTCGCCGCTAGGCCGTGATAGGCGTTGAAGTCATCGGTGTAGACCGTGGACTTCGGAAGAATCTTTTCCTCTGCGATCCCGAACAGCGTCTTGCGTGAAACGTCATTGGCAACGACAGCGACCACGCGACCCTTGACGGCGCGCTCCACGACGCCTACAACAACGGCCTTATTGCCCTTGCCACCGGTGGGACGGCCTTGCTTGCCACGGCGCTTCCCTCCCACATAAGTTTCGTCCATCTCTACTGTAGGTCCCTCCAGTCTGATGTCTTCCGACATCAGGGTTCGGACCTGCTTAAAGATGCGCCACGCGGTTTTATACGTGACGCCTGTCTCACGCTGAATCTGTTTCGCTGAGATTCCGCAACGGGTCGCGGACATCAGGTAGATCGAGTAGAACCAGAGCCGCAGCGACGTGCTGGACTTCTCAAAGATCGTCCCGGCCATCGGGGAGATGTAGGTCCCGCAGTTGTCGCAGGCATAGGCTTTTTTGCTCATGATGCGGTGATGAAGGCGCACCGCTTTACAGTAAGAGCAGAGCGCACGGGAACCGGGATAGCGCTTTTCCATGAGCCAATCCAAACAGGCTTCGTCATCTGGAAAAAGATCGTTGAAGTCGTTGATTGTAAAGCGTCTCGCAACCGGGATGGACTGTGGCACGTTCATGACAAGAACAGTGTCCCACAATCCTTACCTTACGTCAAGGGATATTTGCCCCTTTGGTTTGAGGCTGCCCTCTTGACAGTTTTTCGCTCATTTGGCCGGTCAAGAGGGCGGCTTGGTTTCCGACGAGGCTAGTGGCCGATGACGACGGAGAAGATAAGGCCGTCGTTATTGGCGAGGACGTAGTTGCCGTCGACGTAGCGCCACTCGTATCCGGCGGGCGGACGGCGGAGGTGGTGGGCGTGCCAGTCTGATTCTGCCACGACCTGGCCGCGGTTCCAGTCGTCATGGTTGATTTTGTGGCCTTTCTTCCAGTCGTCGTGGCGGACGTATTGCTGATGCTGCTGATCGTGCTGGTCGCGGTTATCGGGATGGTCCTGGGCGATGGCGATGGAGGCGGTGAGAGAGAGGGCGATGGTGGAAACAGCAAAAGCTCGGACAAAGGCGTTCATGGTTGTGGTCCTCGGAGGTGGGATTCGGGGATGGGGGGTGGGGATGGTCGGGGGTGGACGAATGTGCGGAAGAGAGAGGGCCATTGATCCGGTGTCTTGGGTAATCGTTTTCTCGAATCGGCGATCGTGGCTATACTGAACCGTGCCAAACGGGCCCGGAAAGTGGTTCATCAATCTATGAAGACGAGAATCAATCCTGTAGTTCTGCTCGGAGTGGCGTTCATTCTGACGTGCGCCACGTGGACGATGGGTCAGGAAGCCGGAGGGGGATCCAAAGTTTCGCCGACGAGGCCGAAAGGCCCGTGTGACATCTACGCGGCTGCCGGCGACCCGTGTGTCGCGGCGCACAGTACGACGCGCGCGCTGTATGCCTCGTACAACGGCCCGCTCTATCGTGTGAAGCGGCAGTCCGATGGCAAGAGCCTGGACATCGGCATTGTGCAGCCCGCCGGCTCGCCGGTTTCCGATGGAGGTGGATACGCCGATGCGGGCGCTCAGGACGCCTTTTGCGCGAACACGTACTGCTGGATCACGACCATCTACGACCAGTCCCCGAAGCACAACGATCTGACCCAGGCGCCGCGGGGGGGATTCAGCGGGCCAGCGATGGGCGGATTCAACAACGTTCCGATCGCCGATATGGCTCCGGTGACGGTGATGGGTCACAAAGTGTACGGGGTCTTCATCGAGCCCGGCATGGGTCTTCGCAATGACGACCCGAAGGGCACGGCCGTGGACGACCAGGCGGAGGGGCAGTACTGGGTGATCAACGGCCGCCACTTCAACTCCGGCTGCTGCTTCGATTACGGCAACGGCGAGATTGACAGCCGCGACGACGACAACGGCACGATGGAAACCGCTTACTTCGGCGACGCCACGCCGTGGTTCCACGGCGAAGGTACCGGACCGTGGATTATGACCGACCAGGAGAACAACCTGGTGGGTTGTGTGAACCCGGATGGGTCAAAGCTGTGTGTCAATATGCCGAAGATCGACTGGCGTTTCGCGACCGCCATAGCAAAAGGCGAACCGCATCACTGGACCTCGATGGGCGGCGACGCGCAGCAGGGCAAGCTGTCGGTGATGTTCGACGGACCGCGCGTGAATGCCACCTACGACCCGATGCGCAAACAGGGGGCGATCCTGCTGGGCAACGGGGGCGACAACAGCAACAGCTCGCAGGGCACTTTTTACGAAGGCGCGATGACGGCTGCAAACACTTTTCCGACGGACGCGACCGACCAGTTAGTGCAGGCCAACATTGTGGCTGCCGGATACGGGGTGCAGCCGGTAAGCCTGGCGCCGGCGACGGCCGTGGCCAATCCACCGGGGCTACAGACGTTCTCGCCAGGATCGTCGCAGGACGCCACTGTGACTTTCACGAATACGAGCGGGGCGCCGGCGGCAGGCGTGCAGTTGAGCATTTCCGTGCCCGGCAGGCCATGGAAGTCCGTGGTTGCGGGGACCTCGGAGACATCGAAGACATTCGCCGATCCGGTGGCGCCGGGGGCGAGTGTGAGCGCCACGTTCAGGGTGACGTCAGGGCCGGGTGCCTTGAATGGCGACCTGGTCGGCAATGCGCGATGGACAAACGCGACGACGAGCAAGAAGCAAACGGAGACGATGGCGGAGAAAGTGAGGAACGGGAGCCCGGTGAGGATCAACGAATTTCGGATCAGCTCGGGTCCTCCGACGAACGCGAGCGACTCCTTCATCGAGTTGTACAACGCCGGCTCGGATAGCGTTGACCTCTCAAACTGGAGCCTGGCGGAGCACCCGACGCAGCAGGCCATTTTCTCGACGGTGAAGATTCCTGCGGGGACGAAGCTGGCGGCGCATGGGTTTTATCTACTTGGCCTGTCGAACTCGGGGCTGGCGGCGCCGGCGCGCGCGGGCGATCACAACATTTATGTGAGAAGCACAACGGGGATCAAGGCCGGCGATTCGATCAGCATTGGCAGCGGGTCCGATGCGGAGACACGCAAAGTGGCGAGCACCGGGACGGCAGCCAGCAACAATTCGACGCTGTGGCAGCCCTTGCCCGATGGTCCGGTGATCACGTACCCGGTGGGTTCGACGAATGTGCCGGTCACGAGTGTGGCGGGTTTCGTCGTCGGCCAGAAGGTTGCACTTGGCTATGGCGCCAGCTATCCCACGGTTCCGGGAGCCACGGAGCAGTACGAGGTGGCGACCGTGACCGCGGTGGGCAAGGCGGGCACGCAGGCTTATCTGGCGGCGGACGCGGTTGCCGGGTCGACGAACATCCAGGTGACGTCGGCCGATGACATCTCGGCTGGGGACAAGATCCGGCTGGACATCGACAGCGTTGGCCACGGGATCGAGACGATTACGGTCAAGCGGGTGGGCACGGAGGCGAGCCACACGAATCTGGCGGCGGATGCGAGCGCCGGCGCGACCAACATTAAAGTCCGCAGCGTGCGTGGTTTCACGGTGGGCGGCAAGATCACCATCGGCACGCCGGCGAATCGGCAAACGGTGGCGATTGCCAGCGTGGGGACGCAGGGTCCGAACGGAACGGGCATCGAATTTACGCCGGCTCTCGAACGGGCGCACATCAACGACGAAGGTGTGGTGCAGCCGGGTACGGGACTCGACCTGGCGGCTCCGCTGCAGTTCAACCATGCGGCGAATCTTCCTTTCAGCGATCGGGGAACGGGGATCAGCTTTGAGCCGGCTACCGCTTTTGCGCACATCAGCAACGAGCCGGTGCAGGCGCTCGGCACCGGCATCACGCTGGACAGTCCTCTGGCTCATGACCACGCGATCGAGGCAGTTGTGCGCGATGCGGCGGTCACGACAGCGGGGTATCAGGGAGCGCCGGAACCGAACCAGTGGTTCGGCGGGCCGGAACTGGCGGCCAACGTTCCGTTCTTCAACTTCACCATCACGCGCAGAGAGGGCAGCATGGTGCTGCGCGACGCCGGCGGCATGGTGGTGGACAGCCTCAACTACGGTCTGCTGGTGGAGCCGTGGGCGGGCGAAGGCTATCAGGCCACGTCGGGACCGGAGGAGAGTGGCTGCTATGTGACTGCGCCGGGCCCGGCCGGCGGGTTCGGGCCGTTCGGTTCGGCGGGTGCGTCGAATACGAGTGCTGGCCGCTTTCCGGATGGCGTTGAGAGCGACAGCAATTGCGCGGATTTCCTGACCTCGCCGGCCACCACGCTGGGGGTCGCGTTGGCCGCGGGCGCGACGAATATCAAGGTCGCCAGCGTTGAAGGTTTTGCTGCCGGGGAGACGATCAGGATCGACACCGGTGCGAACCTCGAGACAGCGGTGATTGCGACGGTGGGCACGGCAGGCGCCACGACCGTTGGCGGTGGCACCGCCGCGGGCGCGAAGCTGATACCGGTGGCGAGCGCGATCGGTTTCAGCGAGGGGCAGACGATCACGATCGGCAGTGGTGCGGATGCCGAGACGGCGGTTGTCGCCTCGGTCAGGCGGTTCCGCGAATCTGGCATTGTGGTTTCCGCGGCACTCACTCGGGCGCACGCGGCGGGTGAACTGGTTGCGGGAAGCGGGATTTCGTTGGCTGCGCCACTGGCGCGAGGGCATGCCGCCGAGGCGCAGGTGACGGGGGACGCGGCGACTCCGGGGGCGGCTAACCGGTATTTTCGCAGGGGGCGTTGAGGGGGGCGGTGCGTGCCCCGCGCCGGTTTCGTAACAGCCTGCGAAGGCGGCCCGTTCGACTTCGCGCCTTGCGGCGCTGCGCTCAGGGCGGGCTCAAAAGCATGAGCCCGGCGGTTAGGCCGGGCTCTTTGCGTTGCACCTGTTGTTGAGGTTATTCGGAGGCGGCCATTTCTTCGGCTTCGCCTTCCTGGCGCATGAGTTCGAGTTCGCGTTCGGCTTCTTCCCAGGCGGTTTGGACTTCCTGCTGGATTTTTGCTGCCGCTTCTTCGAGCTCGGGTGAGAGCTGGACGTTGCGGTAGTATTCCATGCCGGTTCCGGCGGGGATGAGGCGGCCGACGATCACGTTTTCCTTGAGGCCGCGCAGGTTGTCGACCGCGCCGTTGATGCTGGCTTCGGTGAGAACGCGCGTGGTCTCCTGGAAGGAGGCCGCGGAGATGAAGGACTCGGTGGAGAGCGAGGCCTTGGTGATGCCGAGCAGCAGCGGGCGTCCCACGGGAGGACGGCCGCCGTTGGTGATGACGCGCTGGATTTCTTCGCGGAAGCGGAACTTGTCGACCTGCTGTTCGAGCAGGAAGCTGGAGTCGCCGACTTCCTCGATCTTCACCCAGCGGAGCATCTGGCGGACGATGGTTTCGATGTGCTTGTCGGAGATGGTCACGCCCTGGAGGCGGTAGACTTCCTGGATTTCGTTGACCAGGTAAGCCTGCAGCTCCTTCTCGCCGAGGACGGCGAGAATGTCGTGGGGGTTGAGCGGACCATCCATGAGCGGCTCGCCGGCGCGGACGCGCTCGCCTTCCTGGACATTGATGTGCACGCCGCGGGGGACGGAGTATTCCTTCTCCTCGCCGTTGTCGGCGGTGACGTAGACCCGACGCTGGCCCTTGGAGACCTCGCCGAAGCGGACGACGCCATCGATTTCGGAGATGATGGCGGTTTCGCGCGGCTTGCGGGCTTCGAAGAGCTCAACGACGCGGGGCAGACCACCGGTGATGTCCTTGGTGCGCGTGGTTTCGCGCGGGATCTTGGCAAGGATGTCGCCGGGGGAGACCTCGTCTCCGTCCTGAATCATGAGGTGAGAGCGACTGGGCATGAGATAGCGCTTCTGGCCCTTGCCGCCCTTGATGACGATGGCGGGCTGGCGCTTCTCATCGGGGGAATCAGCAACCACGAGGCGCGAGAGGCCGGTGACCTCGTCGACTTCTTCGTGGAGGGTGATGCCTTCCTGGAGGTCCTTGAAGCTGACGGTGCCGCCGATTTCGGTGAGGATGGCGAAGGTGTAGGGATCCCACTCCACCATGACCTGGCCGAGCTGGACGGCCTGACCTTCTTCGACCTTGAGGTGTGCGCCGTAGACGACCTGGTAGCGCTCCTTTTCGCGGCCACGCTCATCGACGACGGCGATGGAGCCGGAGCGGTTCATGGCGACGAGATCGCCCTGACGGCTGCGGACCGTGGCCAGGTTGATGAAGCGGACGGAGCCGTTGTTCTTGGCTTCGAGGCGGGACTGCTCGTTGACACGCGAGGCGGTTCCACCGATGTGGAAGGTGCGCATGGTGAGCTGCGTGCCGGGCTCGCCGATGGACTGCGCGGCGATGACGCCCACCGCTTCGCCGAGCTCGACGAGACGGCCGGAGCCGAGGTTGCGGCCGTAGCAGAGGACGCAGACGCCGCGGCGGGATTCGCAGGTGAGCACGGAGCGGATCTTGACGCGCTCGATGCCGGCCGCCTGGATGGCCGAGGCGAGGTCTTCGGTGATTTCCTGGTTGATGTCGACGATGATGTTGCCTTCGTAGTCCTTGATCTTCTCGAGGGAGACGCGGCCGACGATGCGGTCGCGCAGCGGCTCGATGATCTCGCCGGACTCAACGATAGGGGTGACGTAGATGCCTTCGACGGTCTTGCAGTCGCGCTCGGAGACGATGACGTCCTGGGCCACGTCGACCAGACGACGGGTGAGGTAGCCGGAGTCAGCGGTTTTGAGCGCGGTATCGGCGAGGCCTTTGCGGGCGCCGTGGGTGGAGATGAAGTATTCCAGCACGGTGAGGCCTTCACGGAAGTTGGCCGTGATGGGGGTCTCGATGATTTCGCCGGAGGGCTTGGCCATGAGGCCGCGCATGCCGGAGAGCTGGCGGATCTGCTGTTTGGAACCGCGAGCGCCAGAGTCGGCCATGATGTAGATGGGGTTCATGGCTCCCTCTTTGTCGGCGCGCTTCATGTTGTCGAACATCTCGTCGGCGACACGTTCGGTGACGGCCGACCAGATCTGGATGACCTTGTTGTTGCGCTCGCCGTTGGTGATGGCGCCGTCGAGGTACTGCTGCTGGACGCCGATGGCCTGCTTTTCAGCATCGCGCACAGTGGCGTACTTCGCCTCGGGGATGACCATGTCATCGAGTCCGACGGAGAGGCCGCTGATGGTGGCGTAGTGGAAGCCCAGATCCTTGATGCGGTCGAGCATGGTGACGGTGAGCTCGAGGCCGTGGTTGAGGTAGCAGTAGTTGACGAGCTGGCCGATGCCCTTCTTCTTGAGCAGGCCGTTGACGTAGGGCATCTCCTGGGGGAGCGCATCGTTGAGGATGGCGCGGCCGACGGTGGTGGAGATGAACTGACGGTCGTACTGGACCGGCTCGGTGTGGGTGAGGTCCTGATCGTCGTAGGCGGTGCTCATCTCGAGCACGGAGCCGGAGTAGCGGAGACGGATGGGGGAGAGGGTCTCGACTGCGCGGGCTTCGAGCGCCATGAGAACTTCTTCGATGTTGGCGAAGACGCGGCCCTCACCCTTCGCACCTTTCTTCGCCTTGGTCAGGTAGTAGAGGCCGAGCACCATGTCCTGAGTGGGCACGGTGATGGGCTGACCGGACGCGGGCGAGAGGATGTTGTGCGAGGAGAGCATGAGCACGGACGCTTCGACCTGAGCTTCAGGGGAGAGCGGGATGTGCACGGCCATCTGGTCGCCATCGAAGTCGGCGTTGAAGGCGGTGCAGACCAGGGGGTGAATCTTGATGGCCTTGCCTTCGACGAGGACGGGCTCAAACGCCTGGATGCCGAGGCGATGGAGGGTAGGCGCGCGGTTGAGCAGCACCGGATGATCGCGGATGACTTCCTCGAGGATGTCCCACACGATGGGTTCCTGCATCTCGACCATCTCTTTGGCCTGCTTGATGGTGGTGCAGTGGCCGGTCTGCTCGAGGCGGTGATAGATGAAGGGCTTGAAGAGCTCGAGGGCCATCTTTTTGGGAAGGCCGCACTGGTGGAGCTTGAGCTCGGGGCCGACGACGATGACGGAGCGGCCGGAGTAGTCGACACGCTTGCCGAGAAGGTTCTGGCGGAAGCGGCCCTGCTTGCCCTTGAGCGTATCGGAGAGGGACTTGAGCGGGCGGTTGTTGGCGCCGCGCAGGACGCGGCCGCGGCGGCCGTTGTCGAACAGGGCGTCGACGGCTTCCTGGAGCATGCGTTTTTCGTTGCGCACGATGACTTCGGGCGCATGCAGGTCCATAAGCTTCTTCAACCGGTTGTTGCGGTTGATGACGCGGCGATAGAGGTCGTTGAGGTCGGAGGTGGCGAAGCGGCCGCCGTCGAGAGGAACCAGGGGGCGGAGTTCCGGCGGGATCACGGGGATCACGTCGAGGATCATCCACTGGGGCTTGTTGCCGGACTTGCGGAAGGCTTCGACGACCTTGAGGCGCTTGGCGAACTTGAGGCGCTTCTGCAGGGAGGTTTCGGCCTTCATGCGCTCGCGCAGCTCAACGGAGAGCTCGTCGACGTTAACGCGCTTGAGGAGTTCCTTGATGGCCTCGGCGCCCATCATGCCCTTGAAGCCGGTGGGGCGGTACTGCTGGTCGATTTCGCGGAACTTGGTTTCGTCCTTGATGATCTCGCGCTCGCGGACGGGTGCGTCGCCGGGATCGACGACGACGTAGCTCTCGAAGTAGAGCACGGACTCGAGGTCGCGGAGGGAGATATCGAGCAGGTGGCCGATGCGCGAGGGCAGGCCCTTGAAGAACCACACGTGGGAGCAGGGCGAGGCGAGCTCGATGTGGCCCAGCCGCTCACGGCGGACCTTGGAGACGGTGACTTCGACGCCGCACTTATCGCAGATGACGCCGCGGTGCTTCATGCGCTTGTACTTGCCGCAGAGGCACTCCCAGTCGGTGACGGGGCCGAAGATGCGGGCGCAGAAGAGACCGTCGCGCTCCGGTTTGAAGGTGCGGTAGTTGATGGTTTCCGGTTTGGTGACTTCGCCATGCGACCAGCTGCGAATCTTCTCGGGCGAGGCGAGCGAGATGCGAATCGCATCGAAGTCTGTGATGGGGCTGGTCATTTCGAACGGGCTGGAACGGTACAAGGTGTTCCTCCTTGGCGTTTAGCTGTTAGCTGTTAGCTCTTAGCCATTAGCTTCAGCCATTGCCGTGGTTCATCGGTTCCGTTTGCGCGGCGCCATGGTACGCGACGCTCTGAGCTTCCAATCTTTTCGCCCCGGGGCGCAGCCCTTAGCTAAAAGCCAAGAGCTAACGGCTAAGGGCTCGTACTTAGTCTGCTGCGGCCAGTTCTGGAACCGGCTGTTTCTTTGCGTCTCTTGGACCTTCGCCGGGAGCCAGCTTGACGAGCTCGACGTCGAGGCACAGCGACTGCAGTTCACGAATGAGCACGTTGAAGGACTCGGGCACGCCGGGCTCGATGGCGGCTTCGCCCTTGACGATGGCTTCGTAGATCCGGGTACGACCGAAGACGTCGTCGGACTTGGCGGTGAGCAGTTCCTGGAGGATGTAGGCGGCGCCATAGGCTTCGAGCGCCCAGACTTCCATTTCTCCGAAGCGCTGCCCGCCGAACTGCGCTTTGCCGCCCAGCGGCTGCTGGGTGATGAGCGAGTACGGCCCGATGGAGCGAGCGTGGATCTTGTCGTCGACCAGGTGCGAGAGCTTCAACATATAGATGTAGCCAACGGTGGCCGGCTGTTCGAAGGCGTCGCCGGTCATGCCGTCGAAGAGCTCGGTTTTGCCGGAGGTGGGCAGGCCGGCTGCGGCGAGCAGCGCCTTGATCTCGCCCTCGCGGGCGCCATCGAAGACGGCGGTGCCGAACCAGATGCCGTTCTTCATGCCGGCGGCGACGCGCAACAGCTGCGCATCGTCGAGGTCCTTCAGCTGGCGGAGGGCGGCCGTGTTGGCGAACTTCTCCGCGATGACCTTGCGCACCTCGTTGGCGTCCTGATTCTTTTTGACCAGCTCGGCGATCTGGTGACCGAGGTCGTGCGCGGCCCAGCCGAGGTGGGTTTCAAGAATCTGCCCCACGTTCATACGGGAGGGCACGCCGAGGGGGTTGAGCACGATCTCGACGGGGGTGCCGTTGGGCAGGTAGGGCATGTCTTCTTCCGGAAGGATCCGGGCGATGACGCCCTTGTTGCCGTGACGGCCGGCCATCTTGTCGCCGACGGAGAGCTTGCGCTTCATGGCGATGTAGCACTTGACCAGCTTGATGACGCCGGGGGCCAGCTCATCGCCCTTCTGCAGCTTGCCGATTTTCTCGTTGGTGATTTTGCGGAGCACGTCGATCTGACGCGAGGTCATCTCCTCGATCTCGTCGATCTGCTCGTTGACGCGCGGATCCTTGTCGTTGTAGCGGATGCGCTTGAGGTTGCGAGTGGAGATGCGCTCGATGGTGTCGCGATCGAGGATGGCACCCTTGGCGAGGAGACGCTTGTTGGTGCGCTCGTCGTGCAGGTCGGCGAGAACTTCTTTGCTGCCGAGGATGCCTTCGAGACGCTTGAGGCGCTCATCGGTGAGGATTCGGATTTCGTCGGAGAGGTTCTTTTCGAGCTGTGCGATCTGCTCGGCTTCGATCTGGCGGGCACGCTCGTCCTTCTCCTGACCTTTGCGGGAGAAGATACGGACGTCGACCACGGTGCCCTCGATGCCGGGAGGGCAGGTGAGGGAAGCATCGCGGACATCGCCGGCTTTTTCGCCGAAGATGGCGCGGAGGAGCTTCTCTTCCGGCGTGAGCTGGGTTTCACCCTTGGGCGTGACCTTGCCGACCAGAATGTCGTTGTGGTGGATCTTGGCGCCGATGCGGATGATGCCGGACTCGTCCAGATCGCGCAGCGAGTGCTCGCTGACGTTGGGGATGTCGCGGGTGATCTCTTCGGGACCGAGCTTGGTGTCGCGGGCTTCGATCTCGAACTCTTCGATGTGGACCGAGGTGTAGTAGTCCTCGCGAACCAGTTTCTCGGAGATGAGGATCGCGTCCTCGAAGTTGTAGCCGCGCCACGGCATGAAGGCGACGAGCACGTTGCGGCCGAGGCCGAGCTCGCCCTGCTCGGTGCAGGGACCGTCGGCGATGACCTGGCCTTTGAGGACACGGTCGCCCTGACGGACGATCGGCTTCTGGTTGATGCAGGTGTTCTGATTGGAGCGCTTGAATTTGATGAGCTGGTAGATGTCGGACCCGACCTCACGCGAGAGCTGGGTGGGGTGGTGCTCACCTTCGACGCGGACGATGATGCGTTCGGAGTCGACCGAGTCGATGACGCCGTTGCGGCGGGCAAGGATGACGGCGCCGGAGTCGCGGGCGGTGACGCCTTCCATCCCGGTGCCGACCAGCGGAGCTTCAGAGACGAGCAGAGGCACGGACTGGCGCTGCATGTTGGCGCCCATGAGCGCGCGGTTGGCGTCGTCGTGCTCGAGGAAGGGCACGAGCGAAGCGGCGACGGAGACCAGCTGCTTGGGGCTGACGTCGATGTAGTCGACTTCAGCGCGGTTGACGAGGACGAAGTTGCCCATCTTGCGGGCGTTGACCAGCTCTTCGACGATGTGGCCACCCTCGTCGAGCTCGACGTTGGCCTGGGCGATGGTGTGGCGGTCTTCTTCCCACGCAGAGAGGTAGAAGGAGTAGGGCTCGAACTCGAGGAGCCGTTTCTTGTCCTTCTTCAGGTGGTCGTTCATCTTGAAGGCTTCGCTCTTCTCGACGTGATCGCCGACGCGCAGGCCGCTTTCGCCGGCGTTGGTGATCTGCACGAAGTCGAGCACGCGGCTGTCGCGCACCTTGCGGTAGGGCGACTCGATGAAGCCGTACTCGTTGATGCGCGCGAAGCAGGAGAGCGAGCTGATGAGGCCGATGTTCGGACCTTCCGGCGTCTCAATGGGGCAGATGCGGCCGTAGTGGGTAGGGTGCACGTCGCGGACTTCGAACCCGGCGCGCTCACGGGAGAGGCCGCCCGGCCCGAGGGCGGAGAGACGGCGCTTGTGCGTGATCTCCGACAGCGGGTTGGTCTGGTCCATGAACTGCGAGAGCTGCGAGGAGCCGAAGAACTCACGAATCGCGGCCATGACGGGCTTGGCGTTGATGAGGTCGTGCGGCATGGCCGTGGACATTTCCTGGTACACGGACATTTTTTCTTTGATAGCGCGTTCCATGCGGACCAGGCCGATGCGGAACTGGTTCTCCATTAATTCGCCGACGGCGCGGACGCGGCGGTTGCCGAGGTGATCGATATCGTCGACCATGCCGATGTTGCGGCGCAGCTTGAGCAGGTAGCGGATGGTGGAGTAGAAGTCCTCGGGCGTGAGGGTGCGATGGTCGAGCGAGGTGGCGTCCTGATTCTCGTAGAGCTTGATGTTGAACTTAAGCCGGCCGACGCGCGAGAAGTCATACTTGCGCGGATCGAAGAACATGCCTTCGAAGAGCGCGGTGGCGGTGTCGAGGGTCGGCGGATCGCCGGGGCGCAGCTTGCGGTAGATCTCGATGAGGGCTTCTTCGGGCTTGCGGACGGAGTCGCGGCGCAGGGTGTTGGTGACGACGTTGCCCATGTCATCGCGCTCGGGGAAGAAGACCTCAATGGTGGCGATGCCGGCTTCGACGATCTTGTGCAGCTTGTCGGAAGTGAGCTCCTGGTTGGCTTCGAGGAAGACTTCGCCGGTGGAGGTATCGACCACGTCGGCGGCGGTCATGGCGCCGTCGAGCTCGGCCTGTTCGACTTCGACCTGGGTGACCTTGGCGGCGCGAAGAGCCTTGAGGATGGAAGGCGTGACTTTGCGGCCGGAGTGCGCGATCTCGTCACCCTTGACGACGATGGCGTGCGCGGGCTTGGCGCCGAGCAGGTGGGTGGGCTTGTCGCTGGCGGGATCGAAGGTCCAGAAAAGCTTGCCGTCTTTGATATTGATTTTGTCGACGGTGTAGAAGGTGCGCAGAATTTCCTCGTCGCTCTTGAGGCCGAGGGCGCGGAGGAAGATGGTGCCGAGGAACTTGCGCTTGCGGTCGATGCGGACGTAGAGGGTGTTCTTCTGGTCGTATTCGAACTCGACCCACGAGCCGCGGTAGGGAATGATCTTGCCGAGGAAGTAGGTGCGGTTGTTGGCGGTCTCGAAGAAGACGCCGGGCGAGCGGTGGAGCTGGGAGACGATGACGCGTTCGGTGCCGTTGACGATGAAGGTACCGTTCTGCGTCATGAGCGGAATGTCGCCGAAGAAGACTTCCTGCTCCTTGATGTCGCGGATGGACTTGGCGCCGGTCTCGGGATCCTTGTCGTAGATGGTGAGGCGGACGGTGACTTTGAGGGGCGCAGAGTAAGTCATGCCGCGCTCTTCGCACTCTGCCTGGTCGTACTTCAGCTGCAGGCCGACGGGGTCGCCGCACTTGTTGCAGAAGTCGGGGGTGTTCTTGTTGTAGGTGCCGCACTTCTGACAGAGGACGTCGCCGGGGTGGAACGGGTCAGTGATGACCATGGCGCCGCAATGGACGCAGGTGGTGCGCAGGTGGTGGAGACCTTTGAGGTGTCCGCACTTGCATTCCCAGTTGCCGATGGAGAAATCCACAAAGTCGAGCTGGGAGATGTTGCGAAAATCGGTGATGGGGAAGACCGAGGTAAAGACCGACTGCAGGCCGGAGTCGTCGCGCTCCGAGGGCAGCTTGTCCATCTGCAGGAAACGCTCGTAGGAGCGGCGCTGGACTTCGATGAGATTGGGAATGCGAATCGATGTTGGAATCTTGGAAAAGTCGAGACGGCTGCGAACCGCGCGGTTCTCGTTAGACATTCGTTACTCCTCAGGACCCGTGACGCGAGGTAGAGAAGAGCGGCAGACCGGGTCGTGCTGCGCTCGTCGAACCGTTTTTTTGCCAGCGCACGATGCATCCCGCCTCGTTCGGGAAACGTCGTACGGTATTGGTTACGGCCGCACAAAAAGTGAAGTGCAACGCCGAATTTCACTTGCGCGGAAGGCCGCAGGGGGGTTACGCTTCCGCTTTCCACCCCAGCAAAGGAGCTTGCTGGGGACCCGGTTTCCATTCAGCGAACTTCGCTGGGGACCCCGGTTTTGCTCGGGCAGATTCGCGGGTTTTTCTGCTCACCCGCGAGGCTGCTGGTTTGCCTGCCGGAACCCGTCAGGAGAGCGCGGGGCCGGGACATCGGTTGGTGGGCGGAAAGAAGGAAGCGAGACGCGAGGGACTGATCGGGGAAAAACGGAAACGCTCGCAGAGACAGCAAGTCCCACGAGCGCCACAACCGAATTGTGCACTGTACAGTGACAGAATGTCCGATTCCCGCCGCTTTGAAACCTACGCCCGCGCCGCCTGACAACTCACTCCAGTCGTAAGAGCAGGTCCGCCGCCTGGCCTGACCTTACGCCGGCAAACTTGCTGCCGGAGATTGTGTTCTTCTCCCCCCGATTCATGCGCGCAAACTGCCGCGCCCGTCAGAGACGGACAGGACTACGGTTTGTGCTTAATCGGAAAGACGGAAATACGCCCCGAGACCGGCAAACTGGAATGCAGCCGAGCGGAACGCACAAAGAGAATGATAGCGCGTTCCGCTTTGGCATGCAAGTTGCTTGCCGAGCCGGTGGCCGGACCACGAAATACTACTTAACTTCAATGGTCGCGACGCCGTCGAACTTTTTCTTAATGGCCTCGGCGTCGTCCTTGCTGATGTTCTCCTTGAGGGTCTTGGGAGCGCCATCGACAAGGTCCTTGGCTTCCTTCAGGCCGAGCGAGGTGACCTCGCGTACGGCCTTGATGGTGTTGATCTTATTGGCACCGGCATCCTTGAGGATGACGGTGAACTCGGTCTGCTCGATGGCCGCCGGGGCTGCTGCGGCCGCTCCGCCGCCGGCAACGACGACCGGGGCGGCTGCCGCGGCCGAAACGCCGAGGCGCTCTTCGAGCTTCTTGACGAGAGCCGCTGCGTCGAGCAGGCTCAGGTTGACGATCTGATCTTCCAACTGCTGCAGGTCTGCCATTTTGGTGTTCTCCACGTGACTTCTGAAATTTTGTGTTGCGCCCCCGAGAGGTTTTGGCCTCCGGTTGCCGTACTTCACTGCTGTTTCCGGCCGCCTCGAGGTTTCCGATGTGCCCCAGACCAGGCACCCCTTGAGGAGGGAAGAACAGCTTAGCTTTTAGCTGTTAGCTACCAGCTCTTAGCTAACGGCGGCTTCCACTGCGAACGGAGCGGTGGAGGCGAGGAACCTTAACCAGCGGCTGCTTCGCCGCCGGCAAACTTTTGCTTCTCGACGCCCTGGTTGATGACGACAGCAAGGTCGCGACCGGCAGCGTTCATCACGGTGACGAGGCGCTGCGCCGGAGCGTTGATGAGGTAGAGGAGCTTCGCGAAGATCTCTTCCTTGCCAGGCATGGTCGCGAGGGCTTTGACTTCCTCGACGTTGATGACTTTACCGTCGACGATGCCGAGCTTGAAGGTGAACTCCGCGTTGTCCGCAACCCAGGTGGACAGGGCCTTGGCGAGCGCGACCGGATCGCCGCTGGTGTAGGCGACCGAGGAAACGCCCTTCAGTCCCTGGAGGGCGGCTTCGATCTTTGTGCCCTTTGCGGCGCGGCCGGCGAGCTTGTTCTTGAGAACGCGATAACGGCCGCCGGCGTTGCGGACGGTCTTGCGGAGCTCGAAGTCCTGGGAGACGGTGAGTTTGGAAAACGTGCCGATGATGGCGGAAGTGGAACTCTCGAGCTCTTTGGCGAGCTCGCCGACCTTCTCCGCTTTTTTCTGTCTGCTCAGTGCCATTTCAATTCCTCAATTCATCTCATCCTGGCCCGCAGGGGCTAAGCCCGGTTCTTTTGGGGCCGCTTACGGCCCGACTGAAGTCGTGCCCTGATACAAAACCTTCTAACGGATCCTGCTGCGAACCAGTTAGGCCGAAGCTGAAGCTTTGGCGGCGCCGTCGGCGACTGCGGAGTCGAGCGCGATGCCCGGGCCCATCGTTGAACTGATGGTGATGCCCTTGATGTATTTTCCTTTCGCCGCCGATGGCTTGGCTTTGACGACGCTGGTGATGACGGTAATGGCATTCTCGACGAGCTTTTGCGCGGAGAAGGAAATTTTGCCGACGGGGACGTGGACGAGCGCGGTCTTGTCGGTTCGGAACTCGACCTTGCCGGCCTTGATTTCCTTAATAGCGGCGGCGACATCGTTGGTGACGGTGCCGGTCTTGGGGTTCGGCATGAGGCCGCGGGGACCGAGGACTTTGCCCAGACGGCCGACGGACTTCATCATGTCGGGCGTGGCGATGAGGGCGTCGAAGTCGGTCCAGGATTCTTTTTGGATCTTCTCGACCAGCTCGTCGCCGCCTACGATGTCGGCGCCTGCGGCTTCGGCTTCGCGCTGCTTGTCACCGGTAGTGATGACGGCGACCTTCTTGGTCTTGCCGAGGCCGTGAGGCAGAACGACGGTGCCGCGGACCATCTGGTCGGCGTGGCGCGGGTCGACGCCCAAACGGAGGGTCAGGTCGACGGTCTCATCAAACTTGGCGTACTTGATTTTCTGGAGGAGCGGAACAGCTTCCTGCAGGGGGTAGGGGCGCTTTTCAACCTGGGCGCGCGCCTTCTCAATCGACTTGCCGGGCTTGGCCATGGAACCTCGTCTCCCACCGCACGGCGTTGATGCTTGCCGGCCGTGGTTCTAGTGACACTGCGCCTGGGAGGGCGCAGATATTGATTATCTATGAAAAGGGGGCGGAGAGCAAGGCAGGGCACGTTAGCCTCTCCGCCGGCCGCCTCGTCTGTCTCCAATACTGAGATTCAGCCGGATAGGGCTGACCCGCCAAAACACGATTGCCAAGAGCAATGAGATTCCTAGCCAGCGGTGATCGTTTGAAAGCAGCCATTTCACGAGGTCGAATTTCGTCATGAGAGATGCTCCCTGGAGATGTTTGCCGCAAATGAAAATGGCTCACGCCATCATTCGCGTGAGCCCTTGCGCGGTCTCCAAAGGAGTGCGGTGGAATCTCAAGTTCAATCTATCACGGTTCGGCTGGAAGATGGAACTTCTTTCCTTTAGCGACCTGAAGGATTCTGCGCCTCAGGGCTTTCCGCGGAGATCTGCTCTCCAGTGGTCCAATAATCGATGCAATCCATCCGATAGCGTGCCACAAGCTGGCCGCTCTTATCCAAGCTCACTATAGATAGTGTGAGCGTGCCGTTTTCCCGGTCCTCCAGCGTTATCGACTCCTCCCGTCCCAGACAGTTCTCGTGCCGATAGACCGCCGATCCATCCTTAGTGCGAACGATCAGATTCATGGCAGCGATTCTACTCGCATGCTCGCGGCGGGAAAAGTGAACTGGTGCCCCTCGGGCGATTAGGCATGTATTCAACACCGGTCGAAATGCAGGTGTCGTTTTGTCGCAATAAGTATGATAAAGTATGATTTACTCGGAGAGCCGATATGGCAGCCATTGAACGACTGACGATCACGCTTCCTGCGGAGATGGCGGGGATGGTGAAGGGTGTGGTCGATGAGGGGAATTATGCTTCCACCAGTGAGGTGATCCGCGAGGCTTTGCGCGAGTGGAAGATGAAGCGTGAGTTGCAGGCGCAGAAGTTCGCGGCGCTGAAGGCTGAGATTGACCGCGGAATGGCGGATGTCACCGAAGGCAGGCTGACGGAGTTCGATCCGCGGAGCATTATTGCGCTGGGGAGGAAACTATCCGCCGACCGCGCAAAATCCGTCTCACGGAAAAAGCAAAATTAGACCTTGCTCAGATCTGGAGTTATCTGGCGGACGAGGCTTCCGAGCCTGTTGCGGCGAAGCTCCTCCGTCGATTCGAGGGCCGATTCAACCAGCTGTTGAAGCTTCCGCTGTCCGGTACTTCGCGTCGAGAGCTTGCAGATGGTCTCCGCGTGGCGTTCTGCGAGAGGTACGGGATCTACTATCTTGCGCGGGCGGATGAGATTGTTGTGGTGCGCATCCTTCATGGGTCGCGGGACGTCGACGCGATTGCGGATGAGGGTGGATTCGCAGTGTGAATCGGAGGCCCAGGCAGATGACGCCGAAGCAGCACGTCTCGATGGAGAGACATGCCGCTTCGGCTTTTGTGTTTCCGCGCGATTCTACGCGACGACGTCGATGCCCATGGAGCGGGCGGTGCCCTTGATGGACTTCACGGCGGCTTCGACGGAAGCGGCGTTGAGGTCGGGCATCTTCTGCTTCGCGATCTCGAGGACCTGAGCTTCGGAGACCTTGCCTACCTTATCTTTATTGGGCGTGCCGGAACCCTTGGCGAGGTTGGCGGCCTTCTTCAGCAGGATCGCCGCCGGGGGCGTCTTGGTGATGAAGGTGAAGGTGCGGTCGGTGTAGACAGTGATGACGACCGGGATGATGAGTCCGGTCATCTCCTTGTTCTGGGTGCGGGCGTTGAACTGCTTGCAGAACTCCATGATGTTGACCTGGGCCTGGCCGAGGGCGGGGCCGACGGGCGGCGCGGGCGTGGCCTTGGCGGCTTCGATCTGGAGTTTGACCTGGGTTGCGATTTTCTTTGTCGGTGCTGCCATTGCGGTAAACCTTTCAAATACCCGGGGCTAAAGCCCCTTAAATTTCCAAGCCTGATTCCACGGGCTAAAGCCCGTGGCTTCTGCCGTCTTCGCGGGGGCTAAAGCCCGCTACGAATTACTCGATCTTTTCCACTTTGCCGAAGTCGAGCTCGACGGGGGTGGAGCGGCCGAAGATCGTGACCATAACCTTGAGGGTTTCGCGATCTTCGTTGACCTCGTCGACGACGCCGTTGAAGTTGGCGAAGGGGCCCTCGGTGATGCGGACCGATTCGGACTTCTGGAACTTGACCTTGAGGCGCGGCTTGTCTTTCGACGTGTCGCTGCGGAAGAGGATGGAGCTGACCTCGGCTTCGGTGAGGGCGACGGGCTTGTCGCCGGTGCCGAGGAATCCTGTGACGCGCGGCGTGTTCTTGATCACGTGCCAGAGGTCGTTGTCGAGATCCATTTCGACCAGAACGTAGCCGGGGAGGAAGACGCGCTCGACCGTACGCTTCTTGCCGTTGGTGATCTCGGTGACGGCTTCGGTGGGAATCATGACGCGGCCGATGCGGTTCTGCAGGCCGAAGGCCTGGACGCGGGTGTCGATGGATTCGCGCACCTTGCGCTCAAAGCCGGAATAGGCGTGGATGATGTACCACCGGAAGCGCTCGTTGGTGGGGGGCGCGAGCTGCGGCTGCTGCTCGCCGCCTTCGCCTTCGGGCGTCGGGGTCGGGTTTTCAGTTTCTTCCGCCATTACCATTTAATCCTCTTGCGTGCTGCTACTGGACGGCGCCCAGCCAGGTGTAGAGCCAGTGAATCGCGTTGCCAAAGATCGCGTCGACGACCCAGAAGAAGCCGGCGAAGATGAAGACAGAGATGACGACGACAAGGGTGGTGGACTGGACTTCTTTCCACGAGGGGGTGACGACCTTGCGCATCTCGGCGCGGACGTCGCGGAGGAAGTCACGGCTGCGCGTGACAAAGCCGAGGGCGCGGTTGGGAATGCCTTGCTCGATATTGGTGATTGCTGCTTTAGCCATGACTCGCTTCTTCTTTTCCGCTCTCCGCGCTGTGTTCGGCGACAGGCCCTTCGGGGCTGGCTCCTGAAGTTGATGTTGAACTGGCAGGGGCGGAGGGATTCGAACCCCCAAGTCCGGTTTTGGAGACCGGCAGTTTAACCGTTGAGCTTACGCCCCTGTGAAAAGACAGGGAACAGCGTTCAGCGATCAGCGTTCAGAAATCCCGGAGGCGATGGCCTCGGGAAGCACCGTTACCCTAATCCCTAAACCCTAATGCCTGTGTTTACTTCGTTTCCTTGTGGGGGGTGTGCTTGCGGCAGCGATTACAGAACTTCTTGAACTCGAGACGGCCGGTGGTCGTCTTTTTGTTCTTCGTCGTCGAGTAGTTGCGCTCTTTGCACTCCCCACACTGCAATGTGACAATTTCCCGCATCTTTTTATCCTACCTGATTTCGGGGCATTTCCGTAGCTTCGGCTTCGAGGGCCGGGGCCTGAAGGCCCTGTTTTTTTGCTGGTGCCTATTCCCCGGGCTAAAGCCCGGGGCTTCTACCGGTTCGCGGGGCTGAAGCCCCACGAATTTCGACGCCCGCTCGGGCGGGTCCGCCTCCCTGCTTTCGCTGCCTGCTGCCTGACTACTGCCTGCTGACCGCTGCCTGCTGACCACTGCCTGCTGCCTGCTTCTTAACTGACCGGACTTTAGCCGACCGGCTTTCAGCTGCCGTCAGGCAATGATTTCCGAGATCGTGCCTGCGCCCACCGTCTTGCCGCCTTCGCGAATCGCAAAGCGCAGGCCCTTCTCCATGGCCACCGGCGTGATCAGCTCCACCTCGAGCTCCACGTTGTCGCCCGGCATCACCATCTCCGTGCCCGCCGGCAGCGTTGCCACGCCGGTCACATCCGTGGTGCGGAAGTAGAACTGCGGACGATAGCCCTTGAAGAACGGCGTGTGACGGCCGCCCTCTTCCTTGCTCAGCACGTAGACGCTCGACTTGAACTTCGTGTGTGGCGTGATCGAGCCCGGCTTGGCCAGCACCATGCCGCGCTCCACGTCTTCCTTCGCGATGCCGCGCAACAGCAGGCCCGCGTTGTCGCCCGCCAGACCTTCATCGAGCTGCTTCTTGAACATCTCGACGCCGGTCACCACCGTCTTGCGCGTCTCGCGGAAGCCGACGATCTCGGCTTCCTCGCCCACCTTGATCTTGCCGCGCTCGATGCGGCCCGTCACCACCGTGCCGCGTCCCGAGATCGAAAAGATGTCTTCGATCGGCATCAGGAACGGCTGATCCACAGCACGCGCCGGCAGCGGAACCTGCTTGTCCACCGCCTCCATCAGCTCGTCGATCTTGGCTTCCCACTTGGCTTCGCCGTTCAGCGCGCCCAGAGCCGAGCCGCGGATCACCGCAACGTCGTCGCCGGGGAACTGATACTTCGACAGCAGTTCGCGAACTTCCATCTCCACCAGATCGGTCAGCTCTTCGTCCTCAACCGCGTCGCACTTGTTCAGGAACACCAGCACATAGGGCACGCCCACCTGGCGGGCCAGCAGCACGTGCTCCTTGGTCTGCGGCATCGGGCCGTCGGTCGCAGCAACCACCAGAATCGCGCCGTCCATCTGCGCCGCGCCTGTGATCATGTTCTTGATGTAGTCGGCGTGGCCGGGGCAGTCGACGTGCGCGTAGTGCCGGTTGGCCGTCTCGTACTCGACGTGCGCGGTCGCAATCGTGATGCCGCGCTCCCGCTCTTCCGGCGCGTTGTCGATCGAGTCGAACGAACGAAACATATTCTTCGGGTTGTGCTTCTGCAGCACCTTGGTGATCGCCGCCGTCAAAGTCGTCTTGCCGTGATCGATGTGCCCGATCGTTCCCACGTTCACGTGCGGCTTGGACCGGTCAAACTTTTCCTTCGCCATGGTTCCCTCTCTACCGTTTTCGTGCGCTCTCGATTTAGTCCACTAAAGCCTCGATGTCACTGGCGGTGAGTATCTCATCCGCTGGATCCCAGAGCGCCTGCTGCTTTCCCTTCCAAAACCAAGCCTCTGCCACCTTGAGCAATAGAACATCAGGGCCATCTTCATAGCTGTTCGCCGCGAGCGCTGCCCGACCGGAAGAGTCCAATGTCAATGCCACAAGTCGCGTATTCGCGCCGTCCGTCAAGACAACCAACGCCTCGTCGCGTCGGGCAATCATCGGTCGCGTTTTGTCGATAATCCAATAGCTCATATCGTGTTCGGAATATTTAGGGTAATTCTTTTGACGTTACGCGAGTTTTCTCCCAAATCGCTTGCGAAGAAGGCCGCGGACTGTGGTTTCATCCAGCACGATTTCGGTCATAGGAAGATTTTGAGGTTCAATTCGGCGGGTATAGAGGTAGACGGCCATGTTTGGGTTCATCGTCTTTATCTTCGTAGCCGGTTTGTCACCGAGGGATCTCAATATTTCTTCGAGGCGCACATTCACCTCTTCCAAGGCCCTAAGTGCGCCGGATGTGATCGTGAATTCTCTGGTTCCGAGCTGATCATCTACTGAGACCGTTTCGCCGTGCTTGCGGAGGAAGCCTACCGTGACCTTTCTGCCGCCGTCCGTAGCCGCTGTCTCCTTGATAACTGTTGTCTCCGGGTATTTGGCCATGTCATTACACTTCGTTCAATACGCGGCGTAGAGCCGGAAGAATTTCTGGCGGATTTCGGGGGCTACGCGCTCCACCTGGCGCAGGTAGTGTTCGCGAATCTGGCCGCGGTCGGAGTCGCCGAGGGCGGCATAGCTTTTCTGGGCCTGGGCGCCGAGGAGACCCTGGGCCAGGACGGATTCAAACTGGCGGACGCGCAGCCGGGCGCCGCCGACAGACTTGAGAAAGACGGCGGCCTGGGTCGGGGCGAAGGCCTCGTCGATGGCGTGCCGGACGCCGGCGTAGGTCGTTTCGTCCTGAACGGGGATAGTGGCCTGCTCGTACATGGTTGCGTGACTTCCCTCAGGGACCAAGGCCCCAGGATTTTGTGATTGATCCGGAAAGCTAAAGCCGTGCCCTTTCAAGACAGCACTTTCTCCGAGATTCTGGAGCGGGAGATGGGAATCGAACCCACGACCAACAGCTTGGAAGGCTGTGACTCTACCACTGAGTTACTCCCGCCTGAAAAAACAGCGTTCAGCGTACAGCGTACAGCGTTCAGCGTTCAGAAACCCGGTGTAATCGGGATCGGATGACTGAACGCTGGATGCAACCCCTTCGATTCAGCGGCCAGAACTACAACAACTACTGTCGATGTTCGGATTCGAAGCGTGCTCGCATATTGGCGGTGACGACGCGGAGGGCAAAGAGTCCGAGAATCAGTTCGGGCAGCCATCGGATCTGCACACCGAATCCGCCAAAGGCGATGCTCCCGAAGGAATATTCCCGAACCGGCAGAACCGCATTGCCGTCGATGGTAAACCAAGCCAGCAGCCCCAATGCTGCGAGAACACCCAACGCGATCCACATCCTGCTTCGATCCGCTGCGGGGTTCTGCGAGCCGGTTTTGACAGAAGCCGCGTTCACCCTCAAACCCTCAATCGAACAACCTGGTGCACAGGGGAGGATTCGAACCTCCGTAGCTCCAAAGAGCGGCAGATTTACAGTCTGCTGCCATTAACCACTCGGCCACCTGTGCCTGAAAATCTGGAGCTGATGACCGGGATTGAACCGGTGACCTCTCCCTTACCAAGGGAGTGCTCTACCAACTGAGCTACATCAGCCCTGCCTGTGAAGGGATCCGACCCTCACGTGTCCGAGGCCGGAAGAACTGGAGCTGGCGAAGGGATTTGAACCCCCGACCCTCTGATTACAAATCAGATGCTCTACCAGCTGAGCTACGCCAGCCCGGGACTTGCCGAACCTGCCGTCCTGAGGCACACCAATGTGTCCATTTGCGGGTAGGTTCAGCATTGAAAATACCACACGCGGATGGGGGTCGCAATGACGCGCGTGGGGCGGATTGGGGCCGATTTGAGGAGGCTTGCGTTGAGCCCGGCCTGAGCGTCGGGGCGCCGTATGACGACTCCCTGCGGGCGGGCGAGTTCCAAAATGGCACAGGGAATCCGTCGACACGGTACTGCGGGGTGGAGTGCAGTGGGAATTCGGTTGACGATCCGGTCGCAAAAGGAGTGCGCTGCTTGCTGTGGGGTGAACCTGGCGGCTCGCCGATGGCGGGGGCGCTCCCCCGAGCTGTCATTGCCGTGGAGTTGGAGAGGCTGGCGGAAGGGTGGCGGGGGCGGTTACGAGGCGATTTTTTCCCATAATGGTCCTGAGGATGCGACGGGGTTACCTGGGGCTGAAGCACGAAGACAAACTGATTGACGATCGTGATTGTGAAGGAGCTAGCTTCTTGCTATGGGGTGAACCTGGCCGGGTTTTGGTTTGCGGCGGCGGGGTGTGGGCGGTCGCTACTCGACCGAGGGGCCGGGTATGAGACCTCCAACAGCGACGCGGGCGAGGAGCCGGACGGGCAGGATGTGCAGGACGTGCCGAAAGGCGGGTGAGTGAGAAAATCGCAATGCTGCCTCCCGGAACGGAGAATTGCAACGGTCCTAAGGTGGGGTCAGTTGCCCACAAGAGTCATGGCTTCTGGCTCAGAACGGCTTCCTTCAATTCCGAGTCTTCTGGTAGAACCATTCGGCTATTCTCTCGACGGACTATTTCACACATCGAATGGTTACCGTACGAATATTGGACGTGAAGCCGTTTGTATTGATTAGGGGCCGGGTCCTTTCCAAACAGTTCGTTTGTAATGAGAACGGCCAGACCATCTCGCCGATGTTGTTGAAGGATTTGGGCAACGTCGATATCGTTTATCGGCCCAGTTCCGTAAACGGCGGAATGGATTCTTAGTGGCTGCTGTGACTGTGGGGCGGCCGATTTTCTCGATCCGAACCATCCTGTCAGCCAAGAAAGGCCAGCAACTACCAGCAGCATGAGCGGGACGTAATGCGACCATCCGCCAAAACTCGGCAGGCGTGAAGCCACATTTGGCGCTTGCGACAGCGCTTGCTGAAGTGCCTCGACAATTGCGACTAGAACTATAGAACAGACAGTAATGATGTTTGGCCAAGACCGTTCGATTCTCATCCGAATTGCCTCTAGCTCTGGTACGCCCAGACGAATAGCAGAAGGATAGTTCTCCTCGTCGGTTACGTCCATGCATTTTCGGCTCGAAGGGCGAGGCGTGCGGGAATCGGCGGCGGATGAGAAGATGGATGGTGTTGCTTCCCGGAACAGCGGGGGGCCCTTTCGATGACCCATCGGCGCACGAAGCTGTCCATCGCCATTGTGCTTGTCGTCCTGGTGCTGCTGGCCGGGGCGATTTATCTCCGCAAAGAAGCTCCGCCGGAAGCGGCGCGGCTGCTGCCCGAGTCGGACGGGATTGTGTACATCAATCTGCGGCCGCTGCGAGCGGCGACGCATTTCGACCAGCATCCGGTGGAGCACTCGCCGGAGTACCAGCACTTTATCGATGCGACGGGAATCCAGTTCGAGCACGATCTGGACGAGGCGGCGTTCGCGATTCACCGGATGCCGGACGCGAAGGGTCCGAATGGGGCGCTGGCCTTCAGCGAAGTTTTTGTCGGGCACTTCGACGGGCGGAGGCTGGCGGATTATCTGGCAAGCATCGCGGCGTCGCAGGAGACCTACGCCGGGCACACGATCTACGACGTTTCGAGCGAAGGGCGGACGGTGCGCGTGGTGCTGCTGGGGTATGACATTGTGGCGGTGAGCAACACACCGTCGAGCGAGCAGATTCATTCGATGATCGACCGGTACCGGACCGCGGCGCTGCCGTTTTCCGGGTCGTCGCTGCTGTCGAAGTACTATTCGAAGCTGCCGCTGCTGTCGGTGGCATGGGGGATAGGACAGATCGGGCAGCCGCTGGCGAATGGCGGCGCGCGCGTGCTGGGGCTGAAGTTGCCGCTGCCGCCGGATTCGACGTTTCTTGCCTCGCTGACGTGGATTGGGAAGATTCATCTGCGGGTGACGCAGATTGCGCCGACCGATGCGGCGGCGGCGGATACCACCGAGTCGCTGGAGACGATTCTGGTGCTGGTGAAGTCGATGGCGAACACGCCGGGTGCGGGAACGTATGACACGGATGCGCGGGCGCTGATCAACAGCATCGTGGTGGAGCGGCACAGGAACGAGGCGGTGCTGACGGCGACCCTTCCGACGGCCCTGCTGCAGCGGGCGATGAATCATCCGCAGGAGCTGAAGGTGCTGCCTGTCCCGGAGGGAGGGAGGGAACAGTGATCCCGCGACGCAAAAAGGATCGTGCCCAGTGCGTGGAACATCTGGAAGATGCGAGCCGAAATCAGGAAGCGAAAAGCGGTTAGCGGGAAGCTGTTGCAAGAAATGGCGGGCAGTAAGGCGAGCGAAGGGCCAGCGAAAAACGAGCAAGAAGCGATTAGCAAGACGTCAGGCCGAAACGGCCGGCGTGACACGATTCGATCCCCGATGGATCCCCAACGATGTGGAGGAAAAATGAGGAAGTTCACGGCGTGCGGTTACGCCGTTGCCGCGGCAATGGCGGCAACAATGGCAACGGTGCCCTCGTTGGCGCAGAAGGTTCTGACGGGGCAGGCTGCCTTTACGGATTACACGAAGGAGCAGCCCGGGGTGCGCAGGCTTTTGACGGTGGCTGACCTTCCGGCTCCGTATGCGACGAAGGGCGTGGACAACGGCGCGGAGATGGTGGAGCGGCCAAGCGATGCGTGGCCGCAGGCGCCGGAGGGATTCAAGGTAGAGCTGTACTACACCGGCCTCGATCAGCCGCGGCTGATCCGTACCGCGCCGAATGGGGATTTGTTTGTTGCGTTGAGCTATCAGAACAAGATTATGGTGTTCCGCGGTGCAGGAGCAGATGGGAAGCCGAAGGAAGTGTCGACGTTTGCCGATGGGCTGAGCCAGCCATTCGGAATCCAGTTCTATCCGGCGAAGGATCCGAAGTGGGTGTACGTGGGGAACACGGATTCGGTGGTGCGGTTTCCGTATCGCGTGGGCGATCTGAAGGCGAGCGGGCCGGCGGAGAAGCTGACGGATTTGCCGGGCGGCGGACGGCTGCGCGGGGGTGGCCACTGGACGCGGGACATCGCGTTTTCGCCGGACGGGCAGCGGATGTTCGTGTCAGTGGGGTCGCACTCGAACGATGACGATTCGGACACGCACCCGGAGGAGTTTCATCGCGCGGATGTGCTGGAGTTCACGCCGGAAGGGAAGTTTGTGAAGGTGTATGCGTCGGGGATTCGCAACTGCGTGGGCGAGGCGATCAATCCGACGACGGGCGAGCTGTGGTGCTCGACGAACGAGCGCGACATGCTGGGCGACAATCTGGTGCCGGACTACATCACGCACGTGCAGGAGGGTGGCTTCTACGGCTGGCCCTGGTACTACATGAGCACGAATGGCGGAGTGCAGGATCCGCGACAGGAGGGCAAGCATCCGGAACTGAAGGGGAAGGTGATTACGCCGGATGTGCTGGTGAATCCGCACTTCGCTTCGCTGGAGATGTTGTTCTATGAGGGCTCGCAGTTTCCGGCCGAGTACAAGGGCGACGGATTTGCGGCGGAGCACGGTTCGTGGAATCGAGCGAATCGGTCCGGATACGAAGTGATTCGTGTGCCGATGAAGGATGGGCATGCGACGGGCGAGTACGAAGATTTCCTGACGGGATTTGTGCGGCCGGACGGGAAGGTGTGGGGCCGGCCGGTAGGCGTGACGGTGGCGAACGACGGTTCACTGTTCGTTACTGATGACGGCTCTGGTTCGATCTGGCACGTGATTTACACGGGGAAATGAAAAGCAGAGCAGCGGTATCGTAGGCTGGAGCGGTGCAAGCCGGAACGAAGCAAACTTTTCGGGTGATCGTGAGCCTGATCTGCCGCGTGACGCTGCTGGCGATCGCGCTGCCGGTGTTGTTGCGGCAGTTCCCCGATTACAGACTGCCTTATCGATATCCGACCGACTGGGTGATTGTGACGGTGTGCGATGCGCTGGCAGTGGGGGCGCCGCTGATGCGCTGGCGAAAGATGGCGTTTCTGGCAGGAGCTGCGGCGATGGGTGCGCACTACTACTATCGGCATTTCGTGCCGGTTGGGGATCTGGTGTATATGGGGGTGGCGATTCTTTTCGTGCTGCAGCCATCGAGCGAACGGAAGGTTGTGAAGCAAGGGCCGAAGGCGCGGTAAGGCAGGTTACAGGTTTCAGGTTACAGGGATCAGGAAGCCGCCAGGGGATGCGTTGCGATAGTCTGGTGGCTGTGAGTTCCCCTTTGCGCAGCTTTCTTTTTGCGGCGGCCTTCCTGGTATCGGGATCGGTGTTCGCGCAGCAGTCGACACCGAGCGCGCCGGATCAGAACCAGACTGCTCCGCCAACGACAACACAATCGGCTCCAGCGGCTTCATCGCAGGCATTGCCGGACGCGCCCGGAGCGCAGCAAAATCCGGGGCCGGAGCCGACCGGGCCGACGGTGCTGTTGGACACCAGCATGGGGCAGATGACCTGCAAGCTGTTCGACAAGCAGGCGCCGGCGGCGGTCGCGAATTTTGTTGAGTTGGCAACGGGGACCAGGGAGTTCACCGATCCGGCGACCAAGCAGAAGGTGAAGCGACCGTACTACGACGGGACTACGTTTCATCGGGTGATTCCGGGATTCATGGTTCAGGGCGGCGATCCGCTGGGGACGGGCGAGGGCGATCCGGGATACATGTTCAATGACGAGTTCGATCCGGCGCTGAACTTCGACGTGCCAGGCCGGCTGGCGATGGCGAACTCGGGGCCGAACACCAACGGATCGCAGTTCTTTATTTCGGAAGTTGCGGCGCCGTTTCTGGATCAGAAGTATGTGATCTTCGGGCAGTGTGACGACCACACCGTGAGCATCGTGAAGGCCATCGCGCGGGTGAATCGCGACAGCAACGACAGGCCGCTGGAGCCGGTGACGCTGAAAAAGGTGACGGTGATTCCGGCCGGGCAACCGGTGCCGGCAGCGCCGACGGGTCTTCCACCCCAGCGGACGAGGGGCGAGTCCGCCGGGGACCCCGGTGTGCAGGCCACGCCGCAGTAGAATTCCAGGTTTTGAAAATCCCACGAAACGAGAGAAGGAGTTGTTATGTCGCGACCGTCAGGAACGTATGCAGTGATGAAGACCAGCGAAGGAACGATTGTGGCCCGGTTATTCGAGAAGGAAGCGCCGAAGACGGTGGCGAACTTCATCGAGTTGGCCGAGGGAAAGCGGGAGTGGACGCATCCTGTGTCGCGACAGAAGAGCTCGGACAAACTGTACGACGGAACGGTTTTTCACCGCGTGATTCCGGACTTCATGATTCAGGGCGGCGATCCGGCGGGGAACGGGATGGGCGGACCGGGGTACAAGTTTGAGGATGAGACAAAGGGGTCGCCGCACCGGTTCGACAAGAAAGGCAAGCTGGCGATGGCGAACGCGGGGCCGAACACGAACGGATCGCAGTTTTTTATCACTGTGGCCGGCACAGAATGGCTGACGGGCAAGCACACGATCTTTGGCGAGGTGGTCGAAGGGCAGGAGATCGTGGACAAGATTTCGAAGGTGTCGACGCGGTCGGACAAGCCGGTGAAGGCGGTGGTGCTGGAGTCGGTGGTGATTGAGCGGGAGTAGCTTTCTGCCGGTTCGCTTTCGTTGCGCGTGTCAAGGCAGGACACGAGGTCAAGGGCAGGGTTGGGGCGGTGTTTTTTCCCGAAACGACACAAGAAGGTACTTTGGGGCGACCTGAACAAAGAATTGGGTTGCGGTTCGAGCGGGAAAAGATTCAGCTACTTGCTGTGGGGTGAACCTGGCCGTCGCTACGGGGGGGGCGTTTTTCTTTTTCAGGCCGGCGCGAAGAGCCTCCGCCCGGGATGGCGAAGAGCCTCCGCCCGGGATGGCAGAGAGCCTCCGCTCGGGATGGCAGGGAGCCTCCGCCCGGGGGCAGAGAGCCTCCGCTCGGGATGGCAGGGAGCCTCCGCCCGGGATGGCAGAGAGCCTCCGCCCGGGGGCAGGGAGCCTCCGCCCGGGATGGCAGAGAGCCTCCGCCCGGGGGCAGGGAGCCTCCGCTCGGGATGGCAGGGAGCCTCCGCTCGGGATGGCAGAGAGCCTCCGTTCGAGATGGCAGAGAGCCTCCGTTCGGGATGGCAGAGAGCCTTTGCTCGGGATGGCAGAGTTGTTTATGGCGCTGGTGAGGCGGCTCCGAACTTCTAATCGCACTATGATCATTTTCGAGGGGATATATCCTTCTGGTGATTTCCTGCATTGCAGGAAGAATTGAAAGCCCCTGGCTGCGAGAAGCTGACAGGGGCTTTCTGTTTGCGGGTTGTGGGTTAGAAGAACAGCTTGGCGGAGAACTGCAGCTGGCGCTCGGTGAAGAGAACTCCGCTGGTCCCGGTGGATGTGCCTACGGGAGTGCTGGTGTAGGGCGCGACTTCCGGCGCGATGCAGCCGTTGAAGGTTCCGGAGGCGGCCGGGCAGGTGACGCCGTCCGCAGTCGCACCGGGCTTGATGTAGAAGTAGCCGGTGGTCGCGACGCTGAGGACGTTGGCATGGTTGAGAAGGTTGAAGGCTTCTCCCATGACCTGGAAGTTGACCTTCTCGTGGATGGGGAAAGTGCGGGCGACGCGGAAGTCGAGGTCGTTGAAGTCAGGCCCCGAGACCGAGTTGCGGCCGACGAAAGGGGCGCGGCCCGGCGTGCCAAGACCGGAGCTGGAGCTCATGGTGCCGCCGGTGAGGCCGCCATCGATGCCGCCGTTGGCATTCGCGCTCATGAAGGGCGTGATGGGGAAGCCGCTGGCGTCGGAAATGATGCCGGAGAAGGACCAGCCATCGGCGATGTAACGGGCGACAGGGTTGGAGAGGTTGTGGAAGAAGGGCGGGGCATAGACAACGCTGCCGCCGAAGTGCTGGCTCTGGTTGAGATCGGAGAGGCCGTGCTCGCCCTTGATGTTGTAGGGATCGATGGGGTAGTCGGAGCCGAAGAAGGTTCCGAAGGCACCGCCCACCTGGCCGAAGTCGGTGGCCTTGCTCCAGGTGTAGTTGAGCAGCATCTCGAGGCCGTTGGAGAAGGGCCGCTTGATGCTGACGACCATGGAGTTGTACCAGGAACTGACGGCGCTGAAGCCGGTGTTGATGGAGGCATCCGCGGTGGTGAGGCGCTGCGTGTAGAAGGGCAGCGTCATGCTGCCGGTCTGCGTGCCGGAACCGTTGTAGATGTTGTAGGTGCGAGTTGTGGTGGCCGGAGCGACGTTCGCGTCGATGAAGGTGGGCAGATGGAGCGCGCGGCTGCCGACGTAGCCGAGAGAGAACGTCATCTTGCCGGGGACCTGCTGTTCGAGGGTGAGGTTGCCTTCATGCGCGATCGGCGGCACGAAGTTGGGGTCGAGGCCATGGAAACTGGAGACCAGGGCTGAACCGCCGGGCGTGACTTTGGAGGTTGCAGCACCGCTGAAGGCAGCGCCGAGCGGCGGTCCGGGAGGCGTGAAGAGGACGTTGGGGAACTCCGGCGCACCGGCGACGGCGGCGCAGTTGTTGCTGGGGCAGTTGAAGTTGTAGTTGGTCTGGTAGACGCCGTTCTCCACGCGCATGGCGTAGTAAGTGCTGCCCTGGGTGAGGGCGGCGAAAATGCCGTAGCCGGCGCGGACGACGGTCCCGCTGGTGGGACTCCACGCCACGCCGATGCGGGGGACGATGCGGTCGGTGGGGGTCTTCAGCTTCTGCGTGTAGTAGGTAGCAAGCGCGGATGTGGTGTTGGGGTGCGTGGGATCGGGCGTGATCTGGAGATCGTAACGTACACCGAGATTGAACGTGAGATTGTTGCGGAGCTTCCAGGTGTCTTCGAAGAAGAAGGCGGGCTCCTTCATCCAGAAATCGTCTTTGCCGACGTGGGTGATGGGGTCATAGACCTGGGTGAACGTGGTGTAGTGATAGCCGGGGGAACCGCTGGTGGGCGTGACCTGGAAGATGTCCTGCGCCCAGGCCTGGAAGGCGGTGACGGGAGAACCGTTGGTGTAGGAGTAGAGGCCTCCGCCCTGGAAGAGGTTGATCATGACCTCATGGACGAGGTTGGCCTCACCGCCGACTTTCCAGGCATGCCGGCCCTGGATGTGGGAGAAGGTATCGGTGATCTGCCAGCGATGCTCATCCGGCTCGGCGGCGCGGGGCAGGGCGTTCGGCATGCCGTACTCCTCTGCGCCGGTAACGGTAACGTTGGGCCCGGGAGCGTTGACGCCGTCGGTTTCCAGATCGCGACCCCACTGGAAGAGGAGGTTGTTGACGGAGGTGGATGTGATGGTGGAAGTCCAGTCGGCAACGAAGATGCGCTCGTGATAGTAAGCGCTGCCGTTCTCAGTGACGGAGTGATTGGTGTAGCTGGGGTTAGCTGCGTAGCCGTTGGGCAAAGTGAAGTTGCCGAAGTCGAAGTCGGCGAAGACGTGATTCTTCTCGTTGATCTGGTAATCGAGGCGCGGGAAGACGATGTCGAGCTTGCCGGTGCGGGGATAGACGCCGGAGAGGCTCTGCAGGAATTTGATCGCGGAGGTGCACTGCGTTGCCGAGATGGAGGCAGGGCACTGCGTGGGGGTGATCACAGAGGTGTTGGTGGTGGTGCCGCTGGGCGTGAGCGAGATGTTGGCCGTGGAGGAGTAAGCCAGCGGAGCGACTTTGCGGAAGCCGTCGTAGGTAAGGAAATAGAAGAACTTGTCCTTGATGAACGGGCCGCCGACGCTGCCGCCGAACTGTTGCTGCTGCTTGATGGCCTGGGTGAAGTTGCCGTGCGCCTTGCCGTAGGAGTCGAGGGCGTTGAGCGAGGGATAGCGCAGGTAGTAGAAGAGGTCGCCGTGGAGGGTATTGCCGCCGGATTTGGTGATGGCGTTGACCTGACCGCCGGCGGCCTGGCCGAATTCGGCGCTGTAGGTGGCGGCGGCGACCTGAAATTCCTGAATGGAATCGAGGCTGTAGACGTAGGGCATGCCGGAGGCGCGGCCGCGAGCCTCGGAGAAGAGGGCCTGGTCGTTGTTGGCGCCGTCGACGTAGTTGCTGTTATAGAGGCCGGAGATGCCGTGATAGCTGACCAGGCCGCTGGTGCCGTCGGCGACGGTGTTGGGCGTGAGCAGGGCGAAGTTGCTCCAGTTGCGGCTGGCGATGGGGAGGCTGGAGATCATGGTCTCGGAGACCGTCTGGGAGACCTCGGTTTTTTCGGTATCGAGCAGAGGGGCCTGGCTGGTGACGAGGACCTGAGAGGAAACGCTGGCCGGAGGCAGAGTAGCGTCGACGGTGAGCGTTTGACCGACGTCGAGGATCAGGCCGGCTTTTTCCACGGTGGCAAAGCCGTTGGCCGAAACGCGGACGGTGTAATGGCCTGGCTGGAGAAAGGGGGCGGAGTAAATGCCGGCGCCATTAACGGGAATCGTGCGGGCGACGCCGTTATCTGTATCGGTGACGATTACAGATGCGGAGGCAATCACGGCCTGACTGTTGTCAGTGATCGTGCCAGTGATGGTGCCAGTACCGGAAGACTGCGCCGAAGCAGTATGCGCGCCAGTCAGAGTGAACAGAACCAGAAGCAAGAAGGGGGCAAGGCTGCGAGCGGCGATGAAAAAGCGAGGACGAGGGGAAAGATGTGCGAAGACACTACAGGCGGCGTTTTCTCTGGTCATGGATGGCCTCGAAGAAAAAAACGTGATGGTATCGACAACTTTGTCTGGAATTGCCGCCAGTATAGCGTAGGTTTCTGAGGAAGCCTGGAAATATGTGGTGAATTGTCGCGCGCAGAGAGCAGCGACGATTGCAACTGTAACAATCTGCTGCACGTTTTCTGTTCCGGTGATTGCGGAGGGAGCAGCGTGTGCCGGTGCGAGCGCGCACGCAGCCGCTATCGATGCAATAGGAGCTGCGTGAGGCGCGGCAGGGAGCGCCGTGCCGGCTGCTCGCTTTTGAAAACGCGTGTGTTAGGGGTCACAAAAACAGGTGACCTCTGTCACGGATAGCGCCGGCGCGTGGAGCGTAGGTTCGGGAAAAGAGGAGAGGGGGTAACGGCCATGCCGGCTTCCAGGGGACACATCCCGGAAAGGCTCGGGAAAACCACCTACCTCCATGCCGCGAAGCAGTTCCCGTTCAGAACGATCGTGGCGGCGGTTGATTTCAGCGAGGAGTCGTCAGCGGCTCTCCGGTGCGCGCAGGAACTGGCGCGGCTGCAGCACGCCATGCTGTTGCTGATCCACGTGATCGATCCGGTGGGATATGCGTTCCCCGAAGGCGCGCCGCCGTCGGTGGACCACGACAAGGCTGCGAAAGCAGAGCTGGCGCGGATCGAAGCGGAAGTGAAGAAGCAGGGGATCCCGGTGCACTCGCGCGTGGAGGCGGGCATCGTGTGCGAGCGGATCCTGCTGTCGCTGCGCGACCACAAGGCGGCACTGCTGGTGCTGGGGACAAAAGCGGTTACCGGTGCAGGGCGCGCGGCTCTGGGCCTGGTAACGCGGCAACTGCTGGCGCACTCGCCGTGCCCGATTCTGGCCGTGGCGCCGGACGACCCGAAGAAGCCGCGCAAGTTCGGGCGCTGGCAAAACGTGCTGGCGGCGACGGACTTCTCCGCGGCGTCGCTGAGCGCGCTGCACTACGCACAACGGGTAGCGGGCGGACACCTGATCGTGCTGCACTCGGCGCGGTGCGGACGGCACCTGGAATGCCCGAACTGCCTGGAGCGGCTGCGGTTCCTGGCGCCGTTCGACGAGGCGCACGGCTTGCCGGTGGATCATTCGGTGACGGGCGGCGATCCGGCGCGGATGATTGTGCAGATGGCGAAGAAGCTGCATCCGGATCTGATCGTGATGGGGGCGCCGTCGCCCGAGCACACTGAACACGACCTGGACCACAGCACGGTGGCGCGGGTGATTGCGTCTGCGCCGATGCCGGTGCTGATTGTTCCCGAGGGCCGGGAACGTTACGCCGACGAGCTGATCGAGGAAGTGGCGACGGCTTAGGAGCAGAGTTTAGAGTTTAGGGATTAGAGTTTAGGGCGTAGGGCGTTCTTTGAAACGCAGCGACTCACCAAGTATCCTGCTACGAAGTTCGACCCGATAATACGATTCCGCGCATTGGTGGGTAGCACCAGCCGTGCAGCGGGGTCTTATAAACCCCGGTAAACGCCAGATCGGCGTGCCGGGAGGGGGCAGCACCCTCACCCACCACCAAAATTCCATTGGCCGGCGGTTTGCATTTCACATCGCGTCGCTGCGTGTTCAGCTCAGCGCTTTGCCGGGGTCGGTGTGGATGACGGTGATCTCGGAGCCGGCGAGTTCCTTCTCGAGTGCTGCGGGCGTGCCGATGAGCGGCGGGAAGGTTCCCCAGTGAATGGGCAGGATGGTCTTCGCGCCGATGTATTTCGCGGCGACGGCGGCGGCCTTCGGTCCCATCGTGTAGTGATCGCCGATGGGGAGCATAGCGAGGTCGGGGTGGTAGAGGTCGCGGATGATCTGCATGTCAGAGAAGACGGTTGTGTCGCCGGCGTGGTAGAGGGTGGGTCCGTTGTCGATGGCGATGACGAAGCCGGTGGGCTCGCCGGCGTAGAAGGTGTGGTCGCCGTCGGTGATGCTGGAAGAGTGTCTGGCTTCGGTAAGGGTGAGGGTCACGTCGGCGTGGCGATGCGAGCCGCCGATGTTCATGCCGACGCCCTCTTTGACGCCTTTGGACTGCAGCCAACCCATGAGTTCAACCATGCCGATGGCGATGGGGCCGTGTTTTTTTGCCACGGGGACGGCGTCGGCGATGTGGTCCATGTGGCCGTGGGTGACGAGGAGGAGGTCGATTTTTTCCGGGAGTTTATAGCCTTTGGGGTATTTGGGATTGTGCTCGATGAACGGGTCAATGAGGATCGTGGTCCCCTTCGGGGTGGTGATGAGGACGGTGGCGTGCCCGAGCCAGGTGATGGAAGTGCCTTTGAGGTCGGCCATGGGTGGTGATTTCCTCCGCGAAATATCGTCGCACTTTCTTATTTGTGATGCATGAGAGAGCGGGCATGGAGCCGGGGGGCCGGGAGCGGAAGCCGGAAGCCGATGTTGGCTTAGCGGCTGTTTGCGGTTTGGAGGGCGGCGGGCAGGGTGCCGGCCCAGGCGTGGATGGCGTTCCAGTCGCGCGCGTCGCTGGGAGGAAGTTTGCGTAGTGGCGGCATGATGCTGAAGGGAAAGCCGAGCTTATCCGGGGCGAAACGACCGCCGACCACCTGCTGCGTCACGGGTGCGAACCAGGGGAATTTCGCCAGTTCCTTTTTCATTTGTCTTTCGGCTTCGGCGAACTCCTTTGCGTCGGCATGGATGGGGCCGAGGACGAAAACGCCGACGGGGCGACGGAGGAGTTCGTCGCGATGGGAGCTGAGGAAATGGCGCGCGTCCTTGTGCATGCGGGCCATATAGAGGGCGAATCCGAGAACAACGGCATCGTAGCGCTCGAGGCTGGCGACTTCGGAGGTCGGCTGTGCATTGACGGCGAGACCTTGTTTGAGGAGGTCGTCGGCGATGGCGTGGGCAACCTCTTCGGTGGATCCGTAGCGAGTGGCCCAGGTAACGAGGACAGTGGCTGGCATGCAACCTCGGTCGAGCGATGAAGCTGCGCAGAGGGAATGAGGGGTCAACGCCGCTCGACGGAGGAAGGATGCCACCGGCGCGGGAGGTTGTCAGTGCGCGGGGTCACAGGGAGTCGAAAGGATGTGGCGGCTATTCGATGCCGGCAGCGTGCAGATATTGGGTGTATTGCCGGTCGGTGCCGAGGATGTGATCGAAGAGCCAGTCCTTGAGGTAGTTGACGACCTCGAGGGAGAGGCCGGAAAAATCGCCGGCATCGTAGCGGCGCTGCCACTCCGCCAGCCAGCTGACCATGTCGGCATGTTGCGCATGGTGCAGGGCGACATCAGGATAGCTGGTCCGGCTAAAGAGAGCTTCCTCATGCTGGAAATGGTGTTCTGTGTAGGTGGTGAGCCGGGCCAGGGTCTGACTCACGGCCCCATGGCTGGCGTCCTGCGCGATGGCATCGTAGAGGTCGTTGAGGATGCTGATCAGTTCCTGATGTTCGCGGTCGACGGTTGCGACCTCCACGGACAGGCGATCGTTCCAGACAATGAAAGTCATTGAGTGAACCACTCCCCGGGCCGGCTCGCGGAATGTCTGCGTATTCCGGGCTGCGCAAGCGACCCTGATGGAGGTATCGGCGGATTCTGCGTGAAGTGCAGGGGAATCGTTGCGATCAGTTGACGAGTCACACAGGCTGGGAGTAGCGTTTGTCCCATGGGCGAAGAAAAGGCGAATATGGTGGAGGCAGACACTCTGTTCCCGATTCTCGGGCAGGGGCTGGCCGGGATTGCGCGGCTGGCGGCCGAGGGCGAGCAGGCCGGGGAGGGGCACCTGGTCGAGTTTCGGACGATGCCGGCGCGCTCGGTGCTGAACCGCGTCGACTCGAAACGGGTGCAGTGGATGACGTGGAGCATCAACCCGTACCGTGGTTGCGAATTCGGCTGCCGGTACTGCTACGCGCGGTACACGCATGAGTTCATGGACAAGCCCGATCCGGAGCTGTTTGAGCGGGAGATCTACATCAAGCAGAACGCGGCGTGGCTGCTGCGACAGGAGCTGAAGCAGGTCCGGCCCGACGAATATATTGCGCTGGGGACGGCCACCGATCCGTATCAGCCGATTGAGCGGAAGGCGCAGGTGACGCGGAGCCTGCTGGAGGTTTTTGCCGAGCAGGAGGGGCTGCGGCTGGGGATCGTGACGAAGTCGACGCTGGTGGAGCGCGATATCGACCTGCTGACGCGGATAGCTGGGCGGAACCGGCTTTCGGTGGCGCTGACGATTACGACGCCGGATGCGGAGCTGGCGCGGATGCTGGAGCCGCGCGCGCCGCGGCCGGATCTGCGGTTCCGGACGGTGGAGCGGTTGCGGGCGGCGGGGCTGAAGACGGGCATTTTGTGTTCGCCGCTGATGCCGGGAATTACGGATACTCCGCGAGCGCTGGAGGCGATGGCGCGGCGGGTGAAGAAGGCAGGAGCGAGCTTTTTCGCGTCGCAGCCGTTGTTCCTGAAGCCTTGCTCGAAGCCGGTTTTCATGCGATTCATCCGGGAGCATTTTCCGGAACTGGAGAAGGTGTACGTCTCGCGGTATGGAGAGAAAGCGTTCGTCTCAAAGGCCTATCAGGAGCGGGTTTCGGCACTGGTGCGGGCGGTGGTGCGGAAGCACGGCCTCGAGCAGCGGTTTGGAGATGAAGCCTTGCCGGGGAAGAAACCGGTGTGGCCGGTGCAGGCGGAGCTGTGGCCGGAAGCCGCGAAACTGGCGCGAACAGCATGATTCATGGGCAATTTTGTTGCGGTGAGACGTGGCGTTGGGTATAGTGCGGAGAAAGCCTGAGAGCCAACAAAAAAGAGGAGTTTACGCAATGCCGGGAGAAGCAGCTGCCGTTATCGGGAAGTCTGTCCAGATTCGCGGAGAAGTGAAAGGCAACGAGGACCTGCTCGTGGAGGGTCTGGTGGAGGGCACGGTCACGCTGACCGAGCACCGGCTGACGATTGGTGCGAACGCGAAGGTGACCGCCAATGTGACGGCGCGCGACGTAGTTGTGCAGGGTTCGCTGCAGGGCGATATCCAGGCACAGGGCCGCGTGGAACTGCGTGCGGGAAGCCGGGTGAATGGAGATATTCGAGCGGCGCGTCTGTCGGTGGAAGACAACGCGATCTTTTCCGGCAAAGTCGAGCTGGATGGATCGACCGAGAGCGGGAAGGGCGCGGCGGGAGCGCATGCTCCGGCGAGCGCGGTGAGCGGGCAGCCCGCGAGCCCGGTGTTTGGAACCAACTAGAGCAGGGAATAGCGAGCAGTAGAACGATGGCCCCGGATCGAGTCGATCGCGGGGCCATTGTGTTTGTGGCGGAGGCTAGTCCGCGATGTGGACGGTGGTGTTGAGAGTTGTGTCGTGCGAGGAGGAGCCGGCAAGAATTTCGTAGTCGCCGGCGGCCAGCACGAACTTGTTTTTGCCAACGTCGAAGATGGAGAGGTAGAGCGGATCGAGTTTGAGGGTGACGGTTTTCGATTCGCCGGCAGCGAGGGCGACGCGATCCCACGCAATGAGGCGTTTGAAGGTCGACTCGCCAGTGGAGGCGGGCAGAACCGCGTAAACCTGGGCGACTTCGGTTCCGGCGCGGTTGCCGTTGTTGCGCACGGTGAAGGTGACCTCGTGCTCGGAGGCCTTCAGGTCAGAGAACTCATACGTGGTGTAGGAGAGTCCGAAGCCGAAGGGGAAGAGCGGCTGCTCCTGTTTCGACTCAAACCATTTGTAACCGACACGGACACCTTCTGTGGCGGGCGCGTCGAAGAGGGGCAGTTCGCCGGTACGGTGATGACCGGGGCCTGGGTTCTTGATCAGGTCCATGCCGGCGACCTGCGGATGGGGCAGCTGGGCATCGGTTTTCGGGAAGGTGATGGCGAGGCGGCCGGAGGGATCGACTTCGCCGAAGAGGATGCCGGCCAGCGATTGCGCGCCGCCGATGCCGGGATACCAGGCTTCAATGACACCCTCGACGCGATCGATCCACGGCATTGCGACGGGGCCACCGCTTTCGATGACGACGATGGTGTGTGGATTGGCAGCGGCGACGGCATCGACGAGGCCGTCCTGATTGTCCGGCAGAGAGATGGTGGCAGCGTCCATCCCTTCGCTCATGGGCTGATTCACGAAGACGATGGCGATCTGCGAGGCAGAAGCGAGTTTCGCTGCGGCGGCGTTATCGGTGCCGGGATCGAACTCCACTTTGACGTTGGGGGCGTGTTTGCGAATTTCCTTTAGAGGCGAGGAAGGAAAGTAAACATGCTCCATCCAGATGGAGGCGCCGGGATGCGGATTGATGGCGTTGCCGCCGGGGGCATCGACCTGGGCTGAGCCTCCGCCGGAGAGGACACCCACGTCGGCGTGCGAGCCGATGATGGCGATGGACTGGACGGAAGAGGCATTGAGCGGCAGGATGTCGCCGGCGTTTTTTAGGAGCACGATGCTCTCGTCGGCGATGTGCTCGGCATCGTCGCGTCCGCGGAAGGGATCGACGACCCGGGTGACGGGCGGGTTGTCGATGAGGCCGTTGGCGAACATGCTGCGCAGGACGCGGTGGACCATGTCATCGAGGCGCGACATGGGGACCTGGTTGCTCTGGACGGCCTGCTTGAGGGGATCGCCGAAGTAGCGGGAACCGGGTTCTTCCTGATCCAGGCCGGAGAGCGCGGCGTGGACGGTGGAGTGCGTGCCGCCCCAATCGGAGAGGACGAAGCCTTTAAAGTCGAAGTCTTTTTTGAGGACCTGATTGAGGAGGTAGTCGTTCTCGCAGGCCCAGTCGGTTGGGACGTTCGGTGGAATCGTCAGGCGGTTGTAGGAGCACATGACGCCGGCAGGATTTGCGAGGCCGATGGCGATCTGGAAGGCGAGCAGGTCGCTTTCGCGCGCGGCGCGCTGATCGATGGAGACATTGACGGTGGTGCGTCCGGTTTCCTGGTCGTTGAAGGCGTAGTGCTTGATGTCTCCCATGATCTGGTTGGACTGGACCCCACGGGCGAGTTCGCCGACCATGGTGCCGGCCAGAACAGGATCCTCGCCGGCGTATTCGAAGTTGCGGCCGTTGCGCGGGTCGCGGGCAATATCAATGCCCCCGCCGATGGACATGTTGTAGCCGGTGTCGCGCAGCTCTCGGCCAATGACAGAGCCGAAGAGAAAGAGCGCGTCCTTGTCCCAGCTACTGGCTGCGCCGAGGACCGAGGGCAGGAGGGTGGCGTAGTGGCTGCCCTGCGCGGCGAGGCGAATGCCAACGGCGGAATCGGCCATGTTGATGCCGGGAATGCCGAGGCGCGGAACGCCCTGGACGTATCCGGCGCCGCCGAGTGAGCCTTTGGGAATCTCTGCGCCTTCGCGGAGGCCGTTCCAGCCGGTGCCGTGGACGAAGTTCATCTTCTCGTCGAGGGTCATTTCTTTGATGACGAGGTCGGCGCGCTCATCGGGCGAGAGGGCTTTATTCATCCAGGGGCGAGTATCGGGTTTGGGCGCGGGTGAATTCTGGGCGAAGGCAGAAGATGCGAGGAGCAAAACCGCAGCGGAGGCACAGCGCAGCAGGTGCTGCGTGGAGAGTCTGAAAATCTGCATGGTCACCTCGAACGAGAAATGCTAATCGCGCGGCTTCACAATCGTCAAGATAAAACGTTTAACTCAACGGTGCAGGCATTTGCGCCAGCATCGGCCAGTCGCTTTCCCCGGCGAAGCTTCGGGAAGCTCCGATTAAGCTTTCGAGAACCATCCCTCGGGGGCTAAAGCCCGCTCTTCGGCGATCTGTACGGCACGGCTGAAGCCGTGCCCCTTCAACGCCGCAGCTTGATCAGAGCTTTCTTAAACTACATCAACTTGTCGGCGAGGTAGACGAAGGTTTCCGCCCAGGAGCGAGCCGTTTCCTTCAGGTCCGCGCCGGCGCCGTGGCCGCCTTCGGTGATTTCGTCGTAGAGGAAGGGCTCGTGGTACTCCTCCATTTTGGCGGCGAACTTGCGGGCGTGCTGCGGGCCGACGCGATCGTCGCGCGTGGTGGTGAAGATGAAGGGCTCGGGGTATTTCACATCCGGCTTGAGCTGGTTGTAGGGCGAGATGCCGGCGAGGAAAGCGCGCTCCGCGGGCACGCTGACCGAACCGTACTCGCCGACCCAGCTGGCTCCCGCGGCGATCTGTTCGTAGCGGAGCATGTCGAGAAGGGGAACCTGGATGACGATGGCGTTGAACAAGTCAGGGTGCTGCGTCATTTCCACGCCCATGAGCAAGCCGCCGTTGGAGCCACCGAGAATGCCGAGGTGGCGCGGCGAAGTGACCTTGCGGGAGATGAGGTCTTCAGCGACGGCCGCAAAGTCGTCGTAGATGTGCTGGCGATGGGTTTTGAGGCCGGCTTCGTGCCACGCAGGGCCGAACTCGCCCCCCCCGCGAATGTTGGCGAGGACGTAGACGCCACCCTTTTCCAGCCAGAGCTTGCCAAACGTGGCGCTGTAGCGCGGCGTCTCGGAGAGTTCGAAGCCACCGTAGGCGTTGAGCAACGTGGGATTCTGCCCGTTCAGCTGCATGCCTTTGCGATGAACGATGAAGTAGGGAATTCTTGTGCCGTCCTTCGAGGTGGCGAAGCGCTGCTCGACGGTGTCCTGCGAGGCATCGAAAAGCGGGGGCTGCGACCGGGAGATTTTGAGCTGGGCGGTGGCGGCATCGCCCTGGAGCAGCGAAGGCGGGGTGAGGAAGCCCTGGGAGCTGAGGAAGAAAGTCTCGTTTACGTCGCTGGCAGCGACGATGCTGATGGTGCTGTTGTCGGGAACGTCGAGCGGCTTGATTGACCAGCCGTTGTTGCCGGATGGCGTGTAGACGTACGCGCGCCCGAGGACGTGCTTGAGCGTGGCGATGATGAGGCGCGAATGCGTGGTGGCGCTGCCGCTCAGGAACTCGTCGGCGGTGGGAGCGAAAACAACAGCGGGCTTCAGATGGGCCGGGTCACGGAGAGCATCGGCGAGGCGCACGGAGAGGAGTGATCCCTCAATGAACTTCGGGCCGCCAGGGGAGGGAGTCCAGTCCTCATGAATCTGAATGAGCAGCCGGCCGGCGAGCAGACCGGCGGGCTCCGCTTTGAGCGGAATGGCGAGCTGCTTCAGGCCGTCCGGGGTCTGAATCCAGCGGAGGGATTCAAAGAAGCTGGTGCTGCGGCTGAAAATGGTAAGCCGATCGCCCTGGGCATCGTGGAGGACGTAGGCTCGGGCGAAGATGTCGGTGGGCTCGCCGCGAAAGAGTTCCTTCGCGCTGTCGAGAGGCGTGCCACGCTTCCATTCTTTGACAACGAAGGGATAGCCGGACTGGGTCATGGTGCCGGCGCCCCAGTCGCGAGCGATGAGAATCGTGTCCTTGTTCAGCCAGGCGATCTCCTGTTTGCTGTGCGGTGAGACGAAGCCGGCAGTGACGAACTGGTTCTGTGTGAGGTTGAACTCGCGCGCGGTGGCTGCGTCTTCGCCGCCGACCGAGAGATTGAAAACGCAGTATTCATCGCCGGGATAGAGGCAGTCGGCGCCGTGAAAGACCCAACTGGTGTTCTCCTGCTTGTCGAGCGCGTCAACGTCGAGCACGGTTTGCCAGTGCGGGTCCGGGGTCGAGTAATCGTCCATGGTGGTTTTGCGGAGGAGCCCGCGGATATTCTTCTGGTCATTCCAGAAGTTGTAGACCTCGTCGCCGCGGAGATCGGGGAGCGGAAGGCGGTTCGGGTCTTCGACGATTTTGAGAGCTTCTTCGTTGTAAGCGGCAAAACGCGGATCGGCTTCCATGATTTTGGCTGTGCGCGCATCCTCGGTTTTGACCCAGTCCATGGCGCGCGGGCTGGTCGCGTCTTCGAGCCAGATGTATTTGTCCTCGGGACCGGCGGAGGCGGACTGCGCATGGGCGGAAAAGGCGGCAAAGGCGAGGCAGACAACGGCGAGGGAAGCGGCAGGAAAGGCGCGGCCATTCAGCATCTGAAAAATCTCCCGGGAGACAGTGCCTGCCATTCTAAACAGCGGTGCCGGAATTTGTGATACTCCCTGAGGAAGATTTGTTTCGGAAGAACTGCGCGGAATCTCGAGAACGGTTCGTCCGCTTACACCATTTCGATGTGGGCCGGGGTTGGGGTGTTGACTGACGCGTTAATGGCGGGGCGCCAAACGCTGCCAAAGGGGAATGGCTCGACTCACATGGCGAAGGGCTGGAATTTGTGCGGGCTATGGCTGGGCAAAGAATTCGGTCATGGACGGAGCGCTGGCGGCGGCGCCGGGTGGATTGGGAAGGCCGAGCGCTTCCATGAGGGTGCGGAGCATGCTCTCGTGCTGATACAGAGTTGTCGAGGTCTGGGTGTAGCCGGCCTTGACGTTCGGACCCTCGAAGACAGGGGAGACACGGCCGCCGCCGTTGGTGGTGTCGGTATCGGCGGCTTCGTCGAAGTCGACGATGAGCAGGCCGTCGCCGCCGGATTGAAAGGCGGACGAGGCGGAGAGCGGGGCGACGATGTTGGCCTGGAGCCAGGTGTCGGCCTGTTGCGGGGTGCCGTCGTGGGCGTCATCGTCGACGTCAGGCACGATGTAGGAGAAGTCAGGCAGGGCGTTGTTGGCGAGGTCGGTGGCGAACTGCGAGAAGGGCCAGATCACGTCGTTCGCCACCTGCTGATTGCTCGCAACGTCGGAAAGCATGGCGAAGGGGTTGTGTCGGATAAGGTACAGGCCGGTGTTGCCGCCGGTGTATCCCTGGGCGATGCCTTCGGCGTACACGCGGAAGGTGACATTGTCAGAAAGCATGCGGCGAGCGATGTTATCGACGTCGAAGACCTGGGTGGAGTTGTCGTCCGTGGTAAGGAGCTGGCCGGTGGTCAGCATGAAGTAGTTGCCGATGGAGGGATGCGAGTCAGCGTAGTAATTCGTGGGCAGGGCACCGTGGGCGATCAGGGTGTTGAGATTCGGCCAGACGGTGGTGGCCCCAACGACGGTGGAGTAGCTTTGGTTCTCCTCCATGACAAGCACGACGTGATGGCTTTGCGGGACGGTGGGTGGCGGAGGTGCGCTGGCCTGCACGGTGATGGAGGCCGTGCCGGATTTCGACGGGTCCTGGGTGCTGGTTGCCATGATCGTGGCGGTGACTGCGGAGGATGGCGCCGTGTAAAGGCCGGCGGGCGAGATGGCGCCTCCGCCAGTGACGGACCAGGTGACGGCGGAGCTGAAGCTGCCGGTGCCCTGGACGTTGGCTGTGCATTGCGACGTGGCGCCCGTTGCGATGGGGGAGGGAGAACAGTCGGGTGTGACGGAGGAGATGGTGGGGGAGGTAGTTTGCGGCGGCGCGGCGCCGGCGGAGCCTCCGCAGGAAACCACAGACGAGAGAACCAGGCAAGCCAGCAAAGAGCCGAGGAGGCGGTTCATAGAAGACGCCCTTGAAGCTGCTCGTTAGACTCCAGTGTTGTCGTCGCAGTTGCCTGTACGACCGGCAGGCGAGAGTCGCCATCACCGTTTCGCGGCATGAGGCTGGATAATCCTGGGAGAAGGTCTGGAGAGGGACGGACGGATGAGTACGGTTTTGGTGACGGGAGGCTCCGGATTCATCGGGAGTCATTGCATTTTGCAGTTGCTGGCGGCGGGGTACACGGTGCGGACGACGGTACGGTCGTTAGAGCGCGAGGCCGATGTGCGGGCGATGCTCAAGGTTGGCGGTGCGGAACCGGGGGAGCGGCTGACGTTCTATGCAGCCGATCTGTTGAAGGACGACGGGTGGGCGGCAGCGATGAAGGGCTGCGAGTACGTGTTGCACGTGGCGTCGCCGTTTCCGGCGCGCGTGCCGGACGATGAGAACGAGATCATCCGGCCGGCGGTGGACGGGACGGTGCGGGTGCTGCGGGCGGCGCGGGATGGCGGTGCGAGGCGGGTGGTGCTGACGTCGTCGTTCGCGGCGATCGGGTACGGGCAGAGGCAGCAGGACAAGCCGTTCACCGAGGCCAACTGGACCAACCTGAAGGGCAAGGATGTGCTGCCGTACGTGAAGTCGAAGACGCTGGCCGAGCATGAGGCTTGGAACTTTATGGGGCGGGAGCGCGGGAGCCTGGAATTGACGGTGGTGAATCCGGTGGGCGTGTTCGGGCCGGTACTGGGGCCGGACCTGTCGACGTCGATCCTGATCGTACAGCGGCTGCTGGAAGGCGCGGTGCCGGGGTGCCCGAAGATCTGGTTCGGCGCGGTCGACGTGCGGGACGTAGCCGATCTGCACCTGCGGGCGATGACGCATCCGGAGGCGAAGGGCGACCGGTTCCTGGCGGTGGCGGGAGACTTTGTGTCGTTCCGGGAGATCGCCGCGATCCTGAAGAGCCGCATGGGCGAGTGGGGGAAGCGGGTGCCGACGATGCAGCTTCCGAACTGGATCGTGAGGCTGGTGGCGATGCGCGATCCGGCGGCGAAGCAGATTGTGCCGGAGCTAGGCAAGCGGAAGAACGCGACGAGCGCGCATGCGCAGACGCTGCTGGGGTGGAAGCCGCGGTCGCGGGAAGATGCCATCGTGGCGACGGCGGAGAGCCTGGTGGCGCTGGGATTGGTGAAGGGCGGGAAGTAGGATTAGAAAGCTGGAAGGGAGGGGGGGGCCGACCCCCTGCCGGTACGTGGAATCAAGGAGATGCGGAGGGGTCGAACCCCATGTATTAACTAATTGGTTAACTGACTAAAGGCGGGGTTTGAGTGGCTGGAGAGTAGGCCAAGGAGGGTGTTGCTGCCATGAAGGTCATCGTTACGGGTGCGACGGGGATGGTGGGGGAAGGCGTGATGCTGGAGTGCGTCGAGAATCCGGCGGTGAGCGAGATCCTGCTCGTCAGTCGGAAGGCGTATGGGGTGCTGCCGCCGAAGGTGCGGGAGCTGATCGTGCCGGATTTCATGCAGGTGGAGAGCGCGGCTGGGCAGCTCGGCGGATACGATGCGTGCTTCTTCTGTGCAGGGGTGAGCTCGGTGGGGAAGAGTGAAGCGGAGTACGCGCGGCTGACCTACGACCTGACGCTGCATTTTGCCCAGACGCTGGTGAAGGTGAATCCTGGAATGGTGTTTGTGTACGTGTCGGGGGCGGAGACCGATTCGACGGAAAAGGGCGGGACGATGTGGGCCAGGGTGAAGGGCCGGACGGAAAACGCCCTGACGCGGGTGGGGTTCCGTGCGGTGTATAACTTCCGGCCGGGATTCATGAAGCCGATGCCCGGGCAGAAGAATCTGCCGGGCTGGTACGGCTGGATCGGGTGGATGTATCCGATGTTGCGCGTGGTGACGCCGAATTATGTGAGCACGCTGGAGGATGTGGGGCGGGCGATGATCCGGTGCGCGGCGGAGGGATATCCGAAGACGGTGCTGGAAGTGAGGGATATCAACGGGGCGGGAGCAGGGAATAGCTTTTTCAGCGGATAGCGGATAGCGGATAGCGGATAGCGGATAGCGGATAGCGGATAGCGGATAGCGGGTGTCGGGAATGACACCCGGTCTGTTTTCGTTCACTTCGCCGCGGAGGCGGTGGCCTGCTGGTACTCCTCGTAGGGGCCTTTGAAGTCCTCGATCACGCCTTTATCAAAGTGCCAGATGCGGGTGGCGACTTCATCGATCAAGTCATGGTCGTGGGTGACGAGCAGGACCGTGCCCTCGTAGCGCTGGAGCGCGATGTTGAGGGCGTTGATGGCTTCGAGGTCGAGGTGGTTGGTGGGCTCGTCAAGGATGAGCAGGTTGGGTTTCTGCAGCATGAGTTTGCAGAAGATGAGGCGCGCGGTTTCGCCGCCGGAGAGCGCCGCGGTGGGCTTGAGGCCTTCTTCGCCGCGGAAGAGCATCTGGCCGAGGATGCCGCGGATGTCTTCGGTGGTGGCTTTGTCGTCGAACTGGCGGAGCCAGTCGACGATGGTGATGCCGCTCTCGATGACGCCAGTGGTGTCCTGGGGGAAGTAGCCGATCTGGACTTCGTGGCCCCACTTCACATTGCCGGCGTCGAGGGTGAAGTCTTTTTCGGCGAGGCCGCGCTGGTTGGCCAGAAGCGACTTGAGCATGGTGGTCTTGCCCTGGGCATTGCGGCCCATAAGGCCGATCTTCTCGCCGCGCATGATGCCGGTGGTGAAGCCATCGATCACGGTGAGGTCGCCGTAGGCCTTGCGCAGGCCTTCGATTTCGGCGACGTACTTGCCGGAGGGGCGGTTCTGGTCGAAGCGAATGTAGGGGCGCGCGATGTTGGAGCGGGCGAGTTCGGTGGTTTGTAACCGCTCGACTTCCTTTTTGCGGCTGGTGACCTGGCTGGAGCGCGTGCCGGCGGAGAAGCGCGCGATGAATTCGTTCAGCTGGGCGATCTTTTTATCGCGCTGCGCGTTTTCCGATTCGAGGCGGGAACGAATCTGGGTCTTGGCCAGCACCATGTCGTCGTAGCCGCCGGTGTAGGTGATGATGGTCTGGTAATCGATGTCGGCGATGTGGGTGCAGACCGAGTTGAGGAAGTGGCGGTCGTGGGAGATGGTGATGAGGGTTCCTTCGAAGCGGGAGAGGAAGTCCTGGAGCCAGTGGATGGAGTCGAGATCGAGGTAGTTGGTGGGCTCGTCGAGGAGCAGGGCCTGGGGTTTGCCGAAGAGGGCCTGGGCGAGGAGGACGCGGACCTTCTGGCCGCCCTGGAGCTCGGACATTTTGCGCTCGTGCAGGTCGTCGGAAATGTCGAGGCCCTGGAGAAGGACGGCGGCGTCGGATTCGGCAGTGTAGCCGTCTTCTTCGCCGACCACTCCTTCGAGTTCGGCGAGGCGCATGCCGTCGTCGTCGGTGAGTTCGGATTTTTCGTAGATTCTGTCGCGTTCTGCGAGGGCGGCCCACAGGGGCTTGTTGCCCATGACGACGGTGTCGATGACGCGGAGGGCGTCGAAGGCGTACTGATCCTGCTGGAGGACGGAGAGTTTTTTGGGCCGGACGACGGTGCCCTTCTGGGGGTCGAGGTCGCCGGAAAGGATCTTCATGAAGGTGGATTTGCCGGCGCCGTTGGGGCCGGTGAGGCCGTAGCGGCGGCCGTTACTGAATGTGGTGCTGACCTCTTCGAACAGAACTTTGGCGCCGTAGCGCATGGTGATATTGCTAACGGAAATCATGCAGCTCTCAATGAATCGGGGTTGTCTCTATTGTATTGGATGCGCGACTGGCCGTCCCAGCCAGGGCTCCGGTTCGCTATACTTTGCCTTTGCTATGAAGATTCTGGTTTGCATCAAGCAGGTTCCGCAGAAGGATGCGCCGCTGCGGCTGAACGCAGAAGGAACGTGGATCCGCGACGACGTCTCGTGGGAGACGAACGAGCCGGATGCGTACGCGCTGGAAGAGGCGCTGCGGCAGAAGGAAAAGCACTCGGGCGAGGTGGTTGCGATCACCGCGGGTCCGGCGCGCTCCGGACAGGTGCTGCGCGAGGCGCTGGCGAAGGGCGCGGATCGGGCGATTCAGCTGGAGGACGATCGCTTCGCGCAGATGGATGCGGCGAACACGGCGCGCGCGATTGCGGCGGCGATTGAGGGAGAGAATTTCGATCTGATCGTGACCGGCCTGCAGTCGGACGACTTTGGGGCGGCTCAGACGGGCGTGCTGCTGGCGGAGATTCTGGGGATTCCGCACGCGACGATCATTATCGGGATCGAGAAGACGGACACGGGGTTGAAGCTGAAGCGCGAACTGGAGGCGGGGCACTATCAGTACATCGAAATGGCCATGCCGGCGGTGCTGACGATCCAGAGCGGGATTAACAAGCTGCGGTATGCGACGCTGATCGGCATCAAGCAGGCGAAGACGAAGCCGCTGCGCAAGGTGGCGTGGGCGGAGGTCGAGGGCAAGCTGTCGAAACACGTGCAGAAGATCGAGAAGCTGTACGTGCCGGGGAGCCAGAAGAAGACGCGGAAGATCGAGGCTCCGGCGGGTGAGGCGGCGAAGCAGGTGGTGGAGTATCTGAAGAACGAGGCTCGGGTGCTTTAAAGGCGAGCGTTCAGCGTTCGGCGTTCAGCGTTCAGAAAATCGCCTGGGTGGGCGACGTGCAGGGAAGGTGTTGAGTTTGGTAAGCTGACGTTTTCCGGTTGCGTGATCGCGATCGAACTGGTTTTCGAGAGCACTCTGAAGGAGAGAGAAGCGACGATGGCGAATATGAGCATCCCCGCGATGGAACGGAACCTGAGCCCGGCGCAGGTGGTTGCGCTGGACAAGCGGCGGCAGTGGGGGCTGGTGCTTCAAGTGATCGCGGGCCAGTTCGGGTTCTTCGCGGTGCTGCTGCTGCTTTGGACAGGGCAGGATCTGACGTATTCGCCGGGCTGGGTGCATCCGATGTTCTACTGCAACGTGCTTACCGGGCTGATGGCGGTGATCTTTGGCCTGTACGGGACGTATCTGCGGCGCGGACGGTTGCACGAGTACTAGGAACCAGAGTTTAGGGATTAGAGTTTAGGGATTAGGGAGACAAAGGGGAGCTGCGGCTCCCCTGACGTGTGTTATGGCGGACATGATTCTGGTGGTGGCGGAGCAACGCGAGGGCAAACTCAACCGGGTTTCGTTTGAGACGATCGCGGGGGCGCAGGCGATTGCGAAAGAAATGGGCTGGGCGGTGGAGGTGGTGCTGCCGGGTAGTGGGATTGCGGCGCTGGCGCAGGAACTGGCGGGCAAGGCCGTTGCGAAGGTCTACGCGCTGGAGGCTTCGGCGCTGGGGGCGTATACCTCGGACGCGTATGTGCATGCGCTGAAAGCGTTCATCGGCGACAAGCAGCCGAAGCTGGTGCTGTTTCCGCACACCTATCAGGTGCGGGACTTTGCGCCGCGGCTCGCGCTGGCGCTGGATCGGACGCTGATCTCGGATGCGACGGGGTACAAAGTGGCGGGCGGGGCGGTGCAGTTCACGCGGCAGATGTTCCAGGGAAAGTTTGCGGCCGATGTGTCATTTGGGGGCGATGCGCCGTGGATGGCGACCCTCCAGATCGGTGCGTTTCGCGGGGACCAGGCGCAGGCGGGTTCGGCAGCGGTTGAAAATGTAACGGCGGCGGTGACAGATTCGCCGGCGCGCGTGACGCCGCACGAGGTTTTCCAGGAAGCGAAGCAGACGGTCGACCTGTCGCAGGCTGAGGTGATCGTCGCGGTGGGGCGCGGGATTAAAGAGCAGAAGAACATGGTGCTGGCGGAGAACCTGGCAGCGGCGCTCGGCGGCGAGGTGGCGGCATCGCGGCCCATCTGCGACAACGGATGGCTGCCTCTGGAGCGGCAGATCGGATCGTCGGGGCAGACGGTGGCGCCGAAGCTGTATATCGCGCTGGGGGTAAGCGGGGCGATCCAGCATATCGTGGGGATGAAGGGTTCGCGCACGATTGTGGCGGTGAACAAGGATCCCGAGGCGCCGATTTTTGAGATTGCCGATGTGGCGGTGGTGGGGGATTTGTTCCAGGTGGTGCCGGCGCTGACGGAAGAGATCAAGAAAGCAAAAAGCAGCTAAGAAGCGGTCAGCCAGGAGACGGTCAGCGAAAGAGCGGTCGGCTAAGAGCGGTCAGTGGGGTTGTGCCAAGTTGCTTTCGTAAGCCGGCCGGGTTTCTCCTTTGCTATACTCGGCCATCCCCTTCGCTCCCCATGCAGAAAAATCAGGCTGTGCATAAACCCGAGCGGTTCGGGCCGGCGATGGTGCATCTGCCGGAGGACGTCGGCCGATCTGCACTCCGCAAGGCGAGCGTGCGGCTGCTGCCGCTGATCGGGCTGGGGTACGGGATCGCGTACATGGATCGCGTGAACGTGAGCTTTGCCGCGCTGCAAATGAATCAGCAACTGCATTTCAGCCAGACGGTGTTCGGGCTGGGCGCGGGGCTGTTCTTCGTCACGTATGCGGCGCTGGAGATTCCGTCGAACCTGCTGATGGTGCGGGTGGGAGCGCGGCTGTGGCTGGCGCGGATCATGTTCACGTGGGGCCTGCTCTCGATGGGGATGACACTCGTGCGGACGCCGCACGAGTTCTATGCGATGCGGCTGCTGCTGGGCGCGGCGGAGGCAGGATTTTTCCCCGGCATCATGTTCTACCTGGCGCAGTGGTTTCCGGCGCGGGTGCGATCGAGGGCGATCAGCCGGTTCTACGTGGCGTTTCCGCTGAGCACGACGGTGATGGGCGGGCTGGCCGGAGTGCTTCTGCATTTGGGCGGGCGGGTGGGACTGGCGGGGTGGCAATGGCTGCTGCTGGCGGAGGGATTGCCGGCAGTGCTGCTGAGCGCGGTGTTTCTGGTGGGTCTGCCGGACGGTCCGGAGAAGGCGAAGTGGCTGACGGAGCCAGAGCGGGCCTGGGTGCTGCGGGAGATCCGGGACGAGGGCACGAAGCATGAGCATGGTGCGGACGAAATTAGACAGGCGTTTCGCGATCCGCGGGTGTGGATGCTGGGGATTTTCCTGCTGTGTTTGTACATAGCGGGGTACGGCTACGCGTTTATGGCGCCTTCGCTGCTGCAGCGAGTCACGGGCGCCGGCTCCACGATGGTGGGGTTGATCATCGCGGGGCTCGGGCTGCTGGGTGCGGTGTCGATGGTGGGAAACGGATGGCATTCGGACCGCAGGCAGGAACGTTTCCTGCATGTGCTGATTCCGCTGCTGGTGCTCGCCTGCGGGTATGCGGGTGCGGGATCGTCGCACCGAGCGGCCGTGGTGCTGCCGGCGCTGGCGGTGATGTCGATCGGCTACTACGCGATTCACGCGCCTCTCTGGGTGATTGCGACGTCGTTCCTGCGCGGCAAGTCCGCCGCGGTGGGCATTGCGACGGTGAACTCGATTGGGATGCTGGGCGCCTTTGCCGGGCCCTACTGGATGGGGTGGATGGCGGACCTGACGGGCGGATATGAGCAGGGTTTGCTGACGCTCGCGGTGCCGGTGCTGGGTGCGGCGGCGATGATCGTGGCTGTGCGCCGGTATTCGGAGGGGCTGGCCGTCCAGGCCATCCGCCTCGCGCCCGCACCGGAAAGCGTGGATTGAGGCGCTGGGCTGCGGCGTTCCAGCATCGGATCGTGCGGGCCTGGTAAGATGGTCGGTCCAACATGACTGTATTCAGAAACCCAATGGAAGGCATTGAGCGGCCGCAGATGGAGGCGGACGTGGTGATCGTGGGCGGTGGGCCGGCGGGGATGGCGTGCGCGCTGCGGCTGGCGCAGCTGATCGATGCGCATAACGCCCAGCATCCCGAGTCGCCGCTTTCGAAAGACAACATCAATGTGCTGGAGAAGTCGCGCGAGGTGGGGCAGCACTGTTTGTCGGGGGCGCTGCTCGATCCGCGGGCGATGCAGGAATTGCTGCCGGGGTTTGAGAAGGAAGCGCCGCTCGATGCGGAGGTCACGAAGGAGTCGGTGTGGTTCCTGACGCAGAAGGGGGAACACAAATTTCCGATTGTGCCGCCGCCGCTGCGGGATCACGGGAACTGCGTCATCTCGCTGAACAAGTTTGTGAAGTGGCTGGGGCAGAAGGTGGAGGAGGCCGGCATCACGGTCTTCACTGGATTCGCGGGAGCGCAGGTTCTTTGGGACGGCGACAGTACCGACGTCGAGACGGCGCGTGTGGCGGGCGTGCTGACTGACGACAAGGGCGTGGATAAAGAGGGCCGGCCGAAGGGGAATTTCGAGCCGGGATACGAATTGCGGGCGAAGATCACGATCCTTGCCGAGGGAACGCGTGGGAATTGCGCGAAGGAAGTGATTGGGAGACTGGGCCTGGAGGATCCGGAGCACGCGCAGACGTACGGCGTGGGGATTAAGGAACTGTGGGAGATTCCTGCGGGGCGGATAGCGAAGGGCGAGGTGATCTACACGCTGGGGTATCCGCTGACGAGTCGGGAGTATGGCGGCGCGTGGGTGTATGGGATCACGGACACGCTGGTGAGCGTGGGCTACGTGACGGGGCTCGATTACGAAGACCCCCGGATCGATCCACATCATGTGTTCCAGAGCTTCAAGGAGCATCGGTTTGCGCGGCGGATTCTGGAGGGCGGTAAGATGATCCGCTACGGCGCGAAGAGTCTGCCGTACGGCGGATGGCTGACGATGCCGCGGATTTACGGGAACGGGTGGATGCTGCTGGGGGATTCGGCAAGCTTCTTGAATTCGCAACGGCTGAAGGGGATCCATCTGGCGATGAAGAGCGGGATGCTGGCGGCGGAAGCGGCCTTCGATGCGCTGGTGAGCGGGGACAGCTCGGCCGATACGCTGAGCGAGTACAAGGCGGCGGTGGATGGAAGCTGGATTCGCGAGGAATTGTGGCGGGTGCGGAATTTTCACCAGGGATTCGAGCACGGACGGCTGGAGGGGATGGTGAAGGCGGGGATCCAGCAGGTGATGCGCGGGGGGAATCTGGGTCCGGATGCGAAAAATCATGCGGGCTACACGCGGATGCGGCAGCTGGAGGAGCTGGGACCAGCGAAAGCGGATCGCGCGGCGGAGATCGGGAACGCGAAGGGCGACGGGAAGCTGACCTTCGACCGGCTGACGGATGTGTTTCACTCGGGCACGCGGCACGATGAGGATCAGCCGGTGCATCTGGTGGTGGAGGATCTGAACATCTGCAGCGAGCGGTGCACGAAGGAGTATGGGAATCCGTGCCAGTATTTCTGCCCGGCTGCGGTGTATGAAATGGTGGATGTGGCGCGGGATGGCGCAGAAACGGAGGGTGGGGGGCGTGCGTCAGATAAAGAGCTGCGGATCAACTTCACGAACTGCGTTCACTGCAAGACATGCGACATCATGGACCCGTACCAGATCATCACATGGGTTCCGCCGGAGGGGGGCGGAGGGCCGAACTACGACGGAATGTGAGTGAAGGGGGGACGTGCTCAGAGAGGGCAGGGCCAATTTTGTATGGCAAGAAAAATGTCGCGGTGTCCGCAATGCGGGGAGGAAGAGTCGCTACGGCGCTCGCGTTCGCGCTGGTACGACTATCCGTTGCGGGTGGTGGGTGTGCGGGCCTGGCGATGCCTGCTGTGCGACCGGCGATTCTATGGGCGAAAGCGGACTCCGGAAGTGCCCGAGGGCGATGAGGCACCGGGATGAAGCTGACGGTGGCCGGGCGCATCGAATAGAGTAGAAGCACAAGCTCATGGCAAGCGCTCTCGATTCCATCCAGGACGCGGCGGCGGGCAAGGCCGAACGGCTGATCGACAAGTACGGGCGGGCGATCACCGACCTGCGCATCTCCATCACGGATCGCTGCAACTACAAGTGCGTCTATTGCCGGACGGGCAACGAAGGCGCCGTGTATGCGGAGCTGCCGATCGCGGATTATCTGCGCATCGCGAGGGTGTTCGTTGGGCTGGGGATTGAGAAGATCCGGCTCACGGGTGGGGAGCCGCTGCTGCGCCGGGGGCTGCTGGAGATGATCCGGGAACTGAGCCGGCTGCGCACGCTGGATGGAGCGCCGCTGGACCTGGCGCTGACGACCAACGGGCATCTGCTGGCGGAGATGGCGCAGGCGCTGCGCGAGGCGGGGCTAAGCCGGATTACGGTGAGCATGGACGCGGTGGATGCGGAGACGTTTGTGCGCATCACGCGGGTGCCCGGGAGTTACGAGCGGGTCCTCGCCGGGGTTCGCGCGGCGAAGCAGGCGGGTTTGGCGCCGGTGAAGGTGAACTGCGTGCTGCTGCGCGGATTCAATGAGGATCAAATTGTCCGGTTCGCGCAGTTCTCACGCGACGAGGGCGTGGTCGTGCGGTTCATCGAGTTCATGCCTCTGGAAGAGGATCGGCTGTGGACGCCGGAGTCCGTGGTTTCCATGAAGGAGATTGTGACCGCTCTGGAGAGTTATCGGCCGGTGGTGCGGATGGCGCCGAACGCGGCGAGCGAAACCGCGGTGCGGTACACGTTCGATGACGGCGTGGGGGAGATGGGGATTATCGCGCCGGTGACGCAGGCATTTTGCGGGCAGTGCAGCCGGGTGCGGCTGACGTCGGACGGAAAGATTCGCACATGCCTGTTTTCGCAGAGCGACCACGATTTGTACGGCGTGATGCAACGCGGCGGCAGCGACGATGACATGGTGGAATTCATCCGGCGCATGATCGAAAAGAAGGAAGCTCGGCACCACATTGGCGAGCCGGAGTTCCTGAAGCCCTCGCGCAGCATGGTGCATATAGGGGGCTGATCTCCGGCAACGCCGGAGATCAGCCCCCCTGGCGTTCAGCGTTCAGCGTTCAGAAAGCCGCAAGCGAAGGGTGTTGGCTGGTCCCTATAATGGACGGCGATCCATGCCATCGAAAAAAGCGGCGTTCAGCGTTCAGCGTTCAGCGTTCAGAAATACCATTCTCAGCTTTGCCGTTCCGGCGATTCTGCTGGTTGGCGCTCTAACCGCGCTGAATGCGCGACCGGCAGATGGCGATCCGAACACCCAGGAAGCGGCGCGACTGAACAGCATTGGCGTGGCGCTGATGAATCAGCAGCTGACCGAGAAGGCAGAGGCGGAGCTGGAGCAGGCGCATGCGGCCGATCCGAAGTCGGCGATTCCGGTGCTGAACCAGGGGATTGCGCTGCTCTACATGCAGAAGCTGCCGGAGGCGGAAGCGGCGCTGCGACAGGCCGGGACGATGGCGCCGGACAATCCGCGGGCCTGGTACAACCTGGGGCTGACGGAGATGGACGAGGCGAATCAGAAAGGCGCGATCGCGGATATGGGCAGGGTGCTGGCCATCGATCCCAAAGACGCCGATGCGCACTACTTTGTGGGATCGCTGGACATGAGCCTGGGCGAAGTGAACGCGGCGATTGGCGAATATGAGACGGCACTGAAGCTGAATCCGCTGCACTGTTCGGCGGAGTTCGGACTGGCGCGGGCGCTGCAGAGGGCGGGGCGGGTGGAAGAGGCGCACGAGCACCTGAAGATTTTCCGGCACTATACCCAGGCGAAGATTTCGTCGCCGTTGAGCGTGGGGTACGGCGAGCGCGGGCACTATTCGACGATGGAGGAGATGCCGCTGCCGGCGCAGACGGTGGGGCCGATGATCCCGGTGAAGTTTGAGGCGAAGGAACTGCCGAAGCCGGCACCGGTAGGGGATATCGGGACAGGATTTGGAGGCGGAGTTTGCTCGCTGGACCTGTTCGGAACCGGCCATCAGGACCTGATCGCGATGGGGGCGGGCGCACATGCAGTGCAGGCGTTCCGGAGTTCAGGAAACGGCTCGTTTGAGCCGGTACCTGGGAACGAGACGGGCCTTGATGCGAGCGGTGCAGGTATCGCGTGCGCTGTGGGCGATTTCGACAACGATGGTCTGCCGGATCTGGCGGTGGCGCTCGCAGGCCGGGTGATTCTTTATCACAACCTGGGCCATGGGAAGTTCGAGGACGTGACGGCTAAGGTCGGGATCACGCAGGTGAATAACCCCAGGGGGCTAACATTTGTGGATTTCGACCACGATGGGGATCTGGATCTGTTCGTGACGGGATCGACGGTGCCAGGCAAGGGCGGGCCGAATGTGATGTGGCGGAACAATGGGAACTCGACGTTCACAGAGTGGACGGGACCGACGGGGCTGACGGGCCAGGGAAGCACGACACAGGCGATGTTGTCCGACATCAATAACGACCGCGCGGTTGACCTGGTAGTGACGTCGGACAAAGGTGCGCCGACGGTTTACCTCAACCAGCGGGAGGGAGCGTTCAAAGCGGAGCCGCTGTACACCGATGCGGGTTTGCCGGGGACGCTCGGAGTTGCTGTCTTTGACTTCAACAAGGACGGGTGGATGGACGTTGCGGTCACGCACGACGGCGCGCCGGGGCTGACACTGTGGCGGAACATCGACGGGGAGAAGTTCGAACGCGTGCCCCTGCCGTTGCCGGCGGATGTGAAGGGTGCGCTGGGCGTGACGCCAATTGACGTAGACAACGATGGATGGATCGACCTGGCGGCGGTGCTGGAGGTGGGGAAGAGCACGGAGATCCACGTTTTTCGCAATCTGGGGCCGAAGGGGTTCGAGGACGTAACGGCGGCGCTGGGTCTCGACAAGATAAAGGTCGGCGAAGCGCGCTCGGTGATCGCTGCGGATGTGGATGGGGATGGCGCGACGGACCTGGTTGTCTCGCGGATGGACGCGCCGCCGGTGGTGCTGCGAAATGTTGGTGGGAACAAGAATCATTCGCTGCGGATTGCGCTGACCGGGCTGGCGGACAACAAGACGGCGATCGGGACGAAGGTGGAGGTTCTGGCGGGCGGGATGTGGCAGAAGTTCGAAGTGGCCGGTGCTTCGGGGTATCTGAGCCAGGGATCGACGGAGATCGTCGCGGGCCTGGGACAGGCGACGGAGGCCGATGTGGTGCGGCTGCTGTGGCCGACCGGGGTTCCGCAGGATGAGATCGACATTGACGCGACGAAGCTGCCACAGGGCGAGCTGGCGCTGAAGGAGTTGGACCGGCGAGGGAGCTCGTGTCCGACGCTGTTCGCCTGGGACGGGCAAAAGTATCAGTTCGTGTCGGACGTGATTGGCGCGGCGGTGGTGGGGCACTGGGTTTCGCCGACGGCGACCAACCAGAACGATCCCGATGAGTGGATCAAGGTGGATGGGGACCAGCTGCGGGCGCGGAATGGGCTGCTGAGTTTGCGATTCGGCGAGCCGATGGAGGAGGTCAACTACATCGACCAGCTGCGGCTGGTGTCGGTGGATCATCCGGCGGGAACCGAGGTATATCCGGACGAGCGGTTCCTGAGCGAGCGTCCGTTTGCGTCGGGGAAGACGGTGGCCGTGTCCGACGCGCGGCCGGTGGCGGGGGCGTGGGACGACGGGGGGCATGATGTGCGGGAGTTGCTGGCAGACAAAGATCACCGCTACGTGAGGGACTTCACGAATCTGAGCTATGCGGGTTTTGCGAACCTGCACACGCTGACCTTGGATGTGGGGGCGTGGTCGCCGGCGAGGCCGCTGCGGCTGCTGCTGGATGGGTATATCGAGTACTTCAGCGCGAGCTCGATGTATGCGGCGTGGCAGGCGGGGATGCAGCCGATTCCGCCGCGGGTGGATGTGGAGATGCCGGACGGAAGCTGGAAGCGGGTGATCCGCGACATGGGATTCCCGGCGGGGCTGCCGCGGACGATCGTGGTGGATCTGACGGGGAAGCTGCCAGCGGGGGCGCGGAAGATCCGGATCACGACGAATCTGCAGATTTATTGGGATCGGATTCGGGTAGATAACGGGCCGGACGCTGCGTTGGACGTGCGTCAGACAGAAGTGCCGCTGGCGATGGCAAACCTGGCGTTCCGCGGGTATCCGAAGCAGATTGAAGGGTCGACGCCCGGCGATCTGACGTACGACTACAGCCGGATCAGCGCGACGGGGCCATTCCTGTGGGCGCGGGGTGTGTACACGCGGTATGGCGATGTGACGCCTCTGTTGGAGAAGGTCGACAATCGGTACGTGATCTTCGGGACGGGCGAAGAGATCGACGCGGAATTCAGCGCTGCGGAATTGCCGGCGCTGCCGGCGGGCTGGACGCGGGACTACTTCTTCTATGCGAACGGCTTTGTGAAGGACATGGACTACTGGGAGGAGGCTCCGTTCACGGTAGGCCCGATGCCCTTCCACGCGATGAGCCGGTATCCGTATCCGGCGAGCGAGCAGTATCCGCAGGCGCCGGGGGCGGATCGCTACTGGCTGGACTGGAACACGCGGTATGAATCGGGGAATCGGCGGCAGCGGTGGGAATTCGATTATCGTTCGGCCCATGAAGTGCCGGGCGACAAAGAATAAAAGGGAAAGGGCAGAGCTGGTCTAACTCACCCCGCCCAGGTTGGGGTTGCGGCGGTCGTTTCTGACTAACGGACTTCGATCGCGATGAGAATGATCAGGGCGAGCACATTCTGAGCGAGCAGGGCCATGGTGAGCCGGATGCGATCGAGGAACGGATAACCTGGAGCGCCTTCGGCGATTCTTGCGCTGAGGCGGCGGTACAAGGCGTACCAGGCATAAGCCAGAACGATCCCAAGCAAATCAATCACTACCAGCCATCCGGGAGGGACGGGCAAATCGATGGACACAATGCCGCCGGGATGATGCCAGCTGGATACCAGGCCGATCAACCAGGGAGAGATCACCAAAGCAGCAGATTCAATTAAGGCAAGAGACATGTAAATCCGGGCGTGGCCTTCGAACTGACCGTGCCAGGGGCCGGATTGGGATGCAGCGGTCGTCATTGTTGACGTAGTCACAGGAACTGGGATGCGAATTTGGCGTGAAAAGTCGTTGCCCGAAAGGGGGTTACCGAAGGGCTATCAGTCCCGGTAACTGCGCTGGTACGTGCGGGTGATGCGGTCGTGCCAGCCGAGCGAATCTTCGTCGAAGACGGCCCACAGAAATCCGAGCCCGAGGGGCAGAGCAGAGAGAAGCAGGGCGGCAATGCGGCCACGGAGCGTGGAGCGGGCGGGATTTTCATCGTCAAAGGTGCAAAGGGCAATTTTGGCATAGCGCATGCCCGGAGTGGCGTCTGTAAGGCTGAAAAAAAGGAGTTGGTAGAGCAGGCCCATGGCGAAGAGGATGGCGCAGGCGCCGATGAGGGCGATGCGGCCGTGGGGCAGGTGGGTGCTGGAGAGCGCGAAGACCATGGAGAAGAGCAGGAAAGCGCAGAGGGCGAGGGCGCAATCCACCAGGGCCGCCATGGCGCGGTCTTCGAGGGGTGCGACGTGCAGCGTGGGCCCGTCGGAAAGAGGCGAGGAGGCGCGGGGCTCGCGGCCAGGGGCCTCCCCATCCAGGTGAATGGAGTGCCATGCGGGTGCGGCCTGCGGTCGCGCCTCCGGGGTGGGCGAGGCGGATTCGGGTTCCGCTGCCCGAAACGCCGGACGATCCGCAGGAGAGTGTGCCATCGGCTCCTGTTTGGGGACAACCGGAGAAGGCGGAACCGATTCGAGGAGGGGACCCTCGGCGAGGCGAGGGCGTGCCTTGCGTGGGGCGACGAGTTCGCGGGGCGTGGTGATGAGGCTGGCGGGCAGCGGCCGCGAGGGCTCGACGACAGCATCTTCGAGAGGGTCGGAGAGGTACGACTCGGGCATCCGGTCCGGAAAATGGATCGCTGCATGGGCTTCGGGCGGAGCGGAGCGAGGGCTCGGCAGGGAATCGATGCTGACGGAATAGCGCAGGAGGTCGGGCTGACAGGGCTCGGGCAGTGGGTCTGCGGGTGCTGCCGGCGCGGGAGCTTCCTGGACGATGGAGAGCTGTTCTGGTTCGGTTTCGTCTTTGGGCGGAACGCCGGCGGCTGCGGCCAGGGAATCGACGGTAGATTGGGCGGCGGCCTCCGCGGCGAGCGCCTGGCGCCAGGAGGGAAGCCGGGAGTAGCGTTCGGCAACGCGGGCGGCAATCGCATCGGGCGAGGATACTTCTTCGAGGCCGGGCAGGGTAGGCTGATGGGCGGGAGTGCGGCTGCGGTGGGCGCGAACGCGAGCCGCGATTTCGTCCTTCCAGGCGGGTATGGCTGCGCCGGGGGTCTCACGCGCGGGGGCGTGCGAGTCTGAACTGGAGGGGGAGCCGGTCACTTGTGCCTCACTCCTATTTTGCACGCATTTTGGGAGGAAACTCTGCTGATGAAAGCGCGTCTGTGAGGGATTGAGGCAGAGGATGGAAAGAAGAGGCGAGATTGCGCAGGATGGCGAACAGCGAGGGCCAGCGGCGATCGAAGCGTGGATTCCATGGGTTGAACAGCGGCCGATCCTCCCATGAGTGATACTGCGCTGAATTTTCTCCGCCGGCGAGCCTGGTTTCTGCAGCGCGGCGGTAATGCAACGTCCTGCGAACCGAGGTCCCGTGAAGATGGCGATCCGGAAGCCTGGCGAGCCCGATGCGCGCCGCAACGCCGGCATTCCGCTTTGCTATGCTGGAATTGCCGCGCGCGATGAGAACCCGTCTGTTTTGGTGTATCACGCTGTTTCTGCTGTTGCAGCCGTGGCCTCGGGCGCAGACGGTTACCACTCAGCTTCCCCCCCCGAACACGTCGCAGGGCGCAAGTCCAGAGGCTCCGCCGAGCAGCGCCGATTTGCCGGACGATCCCAGCCTGCAAAGCCAGCTGCCGGAGGCGCACGTGGTGCCCCAGCCGCAGCAGGGGGTTCCGGTGAAGCTGGTCGCGCGCACGCAGTCGCGGCAGGGGCTGAAGAACAGCAATCTGTATACGCTGGACGGCGATGTGGTGATTTATTACCGCAACTACATCGTGCATGCGGACCGGGCGACGTACAACGACGGGACGGGGGAGATCGACGCGGAGGGGCACCTGATGATCGACGGCGGCCCCGACGATGAGCACTTTGTGGCGGACCACGGCACCATCAATGTCGAGGCCGATACAGGCGACTTTTTTGATGTGGTGGGCACGATGGGGGTGGAGCGGAATCCGCGCGGACGGATGGTGTTCACGGCGCCGAATCCGTTTGCGCTGACCGGCCGCGAGGTGCAGCAGCTTGGCCAGGGGCATTACCGGGTGATCCACGGCACGATGACGTCGTGCCGGCTGCCGAAGCCGGACTGGCGAATCCTGTCGCACACCATCGAGCTGAATAACGGCGTGGCGAGGACCAGCAATGGGCTTTTCGAGGTCTTTCACCTGCCGCTGATGTATCTACCCTACGCGACGCATCCTGTGAATGAAGCGAGGGTATCGGGTTTTTCGATTCCGTATATCGGCAACAACACGACCAAGGGCTTCATGGTGGGGGAGGCGGTTTACGTGACGCTGGGGCGGAGCGCCGATATGACGGTGGCCTCGCAATGGTGGTCGAAGCGTGGTTTTGCGCCCAGCGGGCAGTTCCGTTATCGGGGTCCGGGGGCGGATTTCGTCACGGTTCGCGTCCACAGTCTGCTGGATGAAGGAGTCTGGGAGAACAACGGGCAACGGGGACCGAATCAGGGCGGGATCGACCTGGGCGGAAACGGGCGCTACGATTTTTCGCCGCATACCACGGGCGTGGTGGACGCCGAGTATCTGAGTTCCTACATTTACCGGCTGGTTTTCGAGGAAGACTACGCGCTGGCGATCAACTCCGAGGTGAAGTCGCAGATGTTCGTGACGCACGAGTCAGGCGATGTGTGGTCGAGCCTGCGGTTCAACCGTTATCAGGATTTTCAGAGCGCCAGCGTGCCGGGCGACGAGGTGAGAATCCTGCACTTGCCGACGCTCGAGGTGGAGGCGGCGGACCGGCGGCTGGGCGGCGCGATGAGCGTCTCGCCGGTATGGTGGGGCTTCAGCGGGTCCGCGGGGGACGTGTCGCGCTTCGATTATCCGAATTTCAGGACCTCGGCGGGGGTGCAGCGCGTGGACCTCTACCCGCGCCTTTCAATGCCGTTGCACTTCGCCGGGTGGACGTTCCGGCCGGACGCGGCGCTTCGCGAGACCTGGTACGGGAAGAGCCAGTTCCCTGTTGACCTGGAGCAGATTCCGGTAGTGCGGGGTGCGGGCCTGCCGCGGACCGACGTGGAGGCAGGGTTCGACCTGCGGCCGCCGGTGCTGGAGCGGGATTTTTCGGCGCCGTGGCTCCAGCGGCTGCTGGGCGGCGATATGCGGCACACCATCGAGCCGGATGTGAGCTATCGATACGTGACAGGAATCAACAATTTTCAGCAGGTTCTGCGTTTCGACGATACTGACATTGCCAGCGATACGAACGAACTGCAATACGGACTGACGCAGAGGCTGTTTCTGCGGCATCTGCATCCGCACCCGTGCAAGGGTGATGAAGCGCTCGGGCCGGATTCGATGTGCGGCGGTGGGACGCGGGACTGGATCACCTGGCGGGTGGCGCAGAAGTATTATTTCGAGCCGGACTTCGATCACGCCATCACGCCGGGAACACCGAATCCGCTGACGACGACGCTGGATTTTACGGGCATCGATTTTCTGACCGAGGCGCGCCACAACACGCCGGTGATTTCACGGCTGCGCATGCGGACGACGGGCGCCACCGACGCGGAGTGGGATCTGGATTACGACGCAAAGGAGGGGAAGATCACCTCCAGCAACATCTTCGCGGGATATCAGCGCGGCTTCTACCGGTTCCAGTTCGGGGATTCGTATGTGAACGTGCCGCTGGGCACGACGCCGCTGACGACGGCGAAGACGCCGCCGAAGACGCCGCCGGGTGCGCCCAACGCTCCCAACCCCTACAACCAGATTCATGTGTCGGCGGTTTATGGGGCGGCGAACAAGCTGGGGGCCAGCGCGGGGATCAGCGCGGCCTACGATCTGGTCCACCAGCAGTTGCAGTATGGCGCGGTGCAGACGCAGTACAACTGGAACTGCTGCGGGTTAGATTTCCAGTACCGGCGGTTCTCGCTGGGGTCGATTCGCGACGATACGGAATACTTCTACAGCCTGAACTTTGCGGGGTTCGCGAGCGTGGGCGATCTGACGCACCGGATCAGCGTGTTCTGAGAGAAACAGCCCGTAGCCTGTAGCCGGCAGCCCTTAGCCAGTTCGACCGTGGCTGTGGCGAGGCCTGCCGGGTCCGATGGGGTGAACTGCGATAATGAAAACAGCAATCGTGAGGTCGCGGCTCTTCGGCCGAAGAAGGCGGTTTTACTTGTTCAGATGGTTTTTCTCTGCAGGCTGCGCGATGTCGATGATCGTGGCTGCCTGTCCTGCTCAGCAGACACCGAATACGGCGGCGGCCAACGCTACACAGGCATCAACCGCGTCTCCAGCTCCGGCGAATCCGGCTCCCTCGGCGCTCGATCGCAAGATTGAGGTCATGATCCGCGCCGAACTCAGCGTGCCGCCGCAATACGAAGTTGCGATCGGGCCGCGCGAGAAGAGCGACGTAAATGGATTTGACAACATCGCGGTGACTTTTTCTTTGCCGAACGAGCCGCAGAGGAAGCAGACGGTGGAGTTTCTGCTGTCGAAGGATTCCAACACGCTGGCCCGGCTGTCGAAGTGGGATATCGGCACCGATCCAGTGTCGATGCTGCCCACCGAAGGGCGTCCGGTGCGAGGGAACTCGGATGCGAAGGTCGCAATCGTGAACTTCGACGATCTGGAGTGCCCGTTCTGCGCCGCGATGAATGCGGAGTTCTTTCCCGCGACGCTGGAGCATTACAAGGGACTGGTGAAGTTCATCTACCTGGATTATCCGCTGGTGGAGATCCATCCCTGGGCGATGCACGCGGCGGTTGACGCGAACTGTCTGGCGGCGGAGAATCCGGCGGCGTACTGGAATTACGTGGACTATCTGCACACGCACGGGCAGGACGTGACGGGCCCGGACCGGGATCTGGCCAAGTCGGCCGCGATGCTGGACAAGCTGGCGAACCAGGAAGGCGCGCGCGATCACGTGGATGCGGCGAAGCTGGACGCCTGCATTGCGAAGCAGGACGACACGAAAATTCTTGCGGAAATACGGGCCGCCGACCGGGCGGGTGTAAACGCGACGCCGACGTTCTTTGTGAGTGGCGAGCGGTGGGCCGGCCAGCTGGACGAGCGCCAGCTGTGGGTCATGATCGATCGCGCACTGACCGAGCAGGGGATTACCCCGCCGCCTGCGGAAGCGCCGGCAGCGCACGCGCAGACCGCAACGCCGGCGAAATGAGTCTATGCAGAGTGAGGGGACCGCATTTATTCTGAAGCGTACGCGCCGCCCCCCGATTTGCGGCGCCGCAGCAGGGAGAATTGTTTGACCTCACAATCGGATCCTTCCAGCGCGTGTGGCGCCGATTTCTCCAACCGAAAATTGATGCTTGCAGGGCTGGCGGTCGCGCTGGTGTTGTGCGCCGGCTGCCAGAAGTCGCACGACGCCAATACGGTGGCCACGGTCAATGGCAAGCCGATCCTTCGCTCCGACGTGGAGACGCTCTTCCAGAACAATCTGGGCGACTCGCACCAGACGCCGTCGAAGATCCAGGCGGAGATCATGCGCCTGAACATCGTGCGCCAGCTGATCGACGAGGAGATCGTGATGCAGCGGGCGGCGAAGCAGAATCTGGTGGCGACCGACGAGGAAGTCTCCGACCGGCTGAACGAGATCAAGGCGCCGTTCACCCAGGAGGAATTTCAGAAGCGTCTGGATTCGCAGCATATGACGCTGGACGATCTGAAGCGGGAGATCCGGCGGAATCGCACGGAAGAGAAGCTGTTCAATAAGGAGATCACGTCGAGGATCAACATCACCGACGCGGACATCGCGGCCTACTACAACGAGCACAAGGCTGACTTCAACCTGATGGAGCCGAACTACCACCTGGCGCAGATCATTGTGACTGCCGCGCCGATGCCGCCGCAACAGGTGGGCAATTTGCAGAACAGCAAGGCGATGAACGAGGCGGAGGCGAAGCGCAAGATCGACGTGCTGCACAACAAGCTTGAAAGTGGCGACGATTTCGCGGCGCTGGCGATGAATTATTCAGAGAATCCGAATACGGCGGGCAACGGCGGCGATATGGGGTTTGTGTCGGAATCGCAGCTGAAGTCCGACGCGGAGGTCTACGCGGCGATCTCGAAACTGAAGCCGGGCCAGATCACGGATATTCTGCCGATCTATGCGAACCCGGGGTCGAAGCAGGCGGTGGGGTACGCGGTCTACAAGCTGATCGATCGGGAGGTGGCGGGGCAGCGCCAGCTGAACGACCCGCGGGTGCAGCAGGCGGTCCGGCAACAGCTGCGCGACAGCCGCGAGCAGTTGCTGAAGAACGCGTTTCTGGAGATGCTGCGCAACCAGGCGCGCGTCGAGAACTACTACGCTGAGGAAGTGTTCCGGAACGGAGCGCAGTAGGACTGGCCGTCCAGGCGGCCGCGCTCCGCGCCAATGCCGGTCGATCTTCCCGGAGAGTGCACCGTTTGCCGGAGCCGAAGCCGGCGCGCGAATAGCTCGTCCTTCCTTTAGTCTGCAAAGAGCATGTCTGGTTCGCAGTTTGTGCGCGGTGTCGCAGTGGCCGGCTGTCTTGCCGGGGCGGCTTTCCTATTGCTCCACGCGGCTCCCGCTGCGAGCCCGATTCGGTTTGAGCTGAAGAAGATTCCGTTCACACTGGAGAACGATGAGACGCCGGGCAAAAATGCGCCGGAGAGCATGGCGGGCGGCGTCGCTGTCTTCGATTACAACGGAGACGGCCGGCCGGACATTTATTTCGTCAATGGGGCGAACATTGCGACGCTGAAGAAAGACGATCCGAAGTATCGGAATCGGCTGTTCCGGAATAACGGCGACGGGACCTTTACCGACGTGACGGATGCCGCAGGTGTGGCTGGGACGGGCTACGACATTGGGGTCGCCGTCGGGGATTACGACAACGACGGCTGCCCGGACATCTTTGTCGCCGGGGTCTACCGGAACACGCTCTACCACAACAACTGCAATGGGACCTTCACCGACGTGACCGAGAAGGCGGGGCTAGGGGATTCGAAGGATCCGCAATATGGGCCATTGTGGGCCGAAGGCGGGGCCTGGGTCGACGTGAACAACGACGGGCTGCTGGATTTGTTCATCCTGGATTACATGCAGTGGACCTACGGCGCCGAGCCGATGTGCAAGGTGGGAGACGCCGGCGACTACTGCCATCCGAACAATTACAAGGGCCAGCCGAACCGGCTGCTGCTGAACAACGGCGATGGGACGTTCCGGGACGTTTCGAAGGAGTGGGGGATTCGCGACCACGTGGGCAAGGGCATGGGGGTGGGCGTGGCCGATTATGACCTGGACGGCAAGCAGGATCTGTTCGTAACGAATGACGCCGAATACAATTTTCTGTTTCACAACCTGGGGAACAAGTTCGAAGAGGTGGCGTTCGATGCGGGCGTGACCCTGCCGGAGGACGGGCAGTTCATCTCCGGCATGGGGCTGGATTTCAGGGACTTTAATAACGATGGATACCCGGACATTGTGTTTGTGGCGCTGAACAAGCAGACGTTTCCGCTGTTCGAGAACACGGGCAAGGGAGATTTTCGCGAGGTGACGACGCCGAGCGGGATGCGCGATCTGAGCCTGGGGATGGGCGGCTACGGGCCGGCGCTGTACGACTTCGACAATGACGGGTGGAAGGACCTGTTTGTGACACGGGGGCACGTGGAGTCGCTGCCGCTGCCGGGCGCCGCGATTGCGCAGCACAACACGGTGTTCCGGAACCTGGGACGGAGCGGGAAGTGGGCGGCGCTGACCGAGGAGGCGGGACTGGATGCGTCACCGCCGGCGCGGCATCGCGGATGCGCGCTGGGCGATTTCGATGGCGATGGGCGTGTGGATGTGGTTGTGTCGGCGCTGTCGGCCCCTGCGGAGATCTGGATGAATCGCAGCGAGAACGCCGGGCACTGGCTGGATATTGCGCTGCGAGGAACACGGAGCAATCGCGACGGGATCGGGGCGCGGATCAAAGTGGTGAGCGCGACAGTGGGCGCCCAGTACAACCACATGACGACGAGCCTGTGCTATGCCAGTTCCAGCGATGGGCCGGTGCATTTTGGGCTGGGCCTGGATGCGAAGGCGGAGACGGTGGAGATCCACTGGCCGGCGGGCGAGGTGCAGACGCTGCGAAATGTGGCGGCTGACCAGGTGCTGAAAGTGACGGAGCCGGGCGCTGCCGATCGGAAACCGACGAAGGCTTCTCCTGGACATTGAAGATGCCTGCATTGCGTAACGCTTTTAGGGCAGACGCGGACGATCGAATCACAATCTGAAGCGTCGCGCGCAACTGCTAATCTAAGAAATGTCCCGCTCAGCAATTTCATCCCCCACCCTCGGGGCGCATCAGCCGCTCTCTTTGAAGATTCTTGGGGATTCAGGGACCCTCGCGAAGGGCGGGGAGATCACTGCACCACAGGGAACTGACCCTTGGCGGAACTGCATTACGACGAGGCCAACTGGACGCCGAGCCATAACCCGTGGCTGGTGGCGCTCACCGTCACGCTGGCGACCTTCATGGAGGTGCTGGACACCTCCATCGCCAACGTAGCCCTGCCGCACATGGCAGGCACGCTGGGCGCGAGCCAGGAAGAGGCGACATGGGTGCTGACCAGCTATCTGGTCTCGAGCGCCGTGATTCTGCCCATCTCCGGCTGGTTGATGGCGCGCATGGGCCGCAAGCGCTTCTACATGACGTGCGTGATGCTGTTCACGATTTGCTCCATGCTGTGCGGCCTCGCCGGCTCTCTTCCGCTGCTGGTGCTGTTCCGCGTGCTGCAGGGCGTAGGCGGCGGCGGGCTGGCTCCCAGCGAACAGGCGATCCTGGCCGACACGTTTCCGGTGAGCAAGCGTGGGCAGGCTTTCGCGGTGTATGGCATGGCGGTGGTGGTGGCGCCGGCGATCGGGCCGACGCTGGGCGGATGGATCACGGACAATTTCAACTGGCACTGGATTTTCTTCATCAACCTGCCGGTGGGGCTGCTTTCGCTGTTCCTGACCCAGCGCATGGTTGAGGACCCGCCGTATTTGAAAGAGGAGCAGAAAACGACCGGCCGGGTCGATTTCATGGGGCTGGGGCTGATCTCGATTGGCGTCGGCTGCCTTGAGTTCGTACTGGACAAGGGCCAGGAGAAAGACTGGTTCGGCGACTCGACGATTACGGCGTTCGCGATCATCGCCGCCTGCACCCTGGTGTGGTTCGTCTGGTGGGAGTGGCGGCACGAGGATCCGATCGTCGACATCCGCCTGCTGAAGAATCGCAACTTCGGCACCGCGGTCTTTTTGCAATTTGTGCTGGGCATGGTGCTGTTTGGGACCACCGTGCTGATTCCGCAGTTCCTGCAGGTGTTGCTGGGGTACACGGCCGAGCGAGCGGGGATGGTGTTGTCGCCGGGGGCTTTGGTGCTGATGCTGACCATGCCGATCGCCGGGCGGCTCGTGGGGTGGCGGAAAATGGATCCGCGGCTGCTTGTGGCCATCGGTTACGCGATCACGGCCGCGGGGCTCTTCAATCTCACGCGGCTGGATCTGGGCGTATCGTTTGCGCAGATCACGCTGTGGCGCGCCTACCAGGTGATGGGGCTGTCGTTCGTGTTCATCCCCATCAGCACGCTCAACTACCTGGGTGTGCCGCGCAACAAGAACAACCAGATTTCAAGCTTCTCCAATTTCGCGCGCAACATCGGCGGATCGGTGGGCACTGCGCTGCTGACCACGTTCCTGCAGCGAACGCAACAGACGCATATGGCGAATCTGAGCGCGCATGCGGTGGCGGGCAGCCTGCAGTACTCGCGTTTTGTGGATATGACGCAGGAAGCGCTGATGCGGCTGGGGCAGAGCGCAAACGCCGCCAGGCAGTTTGCGCTGGGCGATGCATGGCAGACCCTGAACAGGCAGGCGCAGATGCTCAGCTACCAGAACGCCTTCTGGGGATTGAGCCTGATTATCGCGTGCCTGATCCCGCTGCCTTTCGTCATGCGGCGGCCGCCACGCAGGCAGGCGGCGCCGGAAGAGATAGCGGGCCATTAACGGGCGTTGAAAATCCTTGTGGCAGTCTCCTGGGCCGCATATTCTTGAGGCATCAGCAATGGACTTTGAAAATCTTCGGACGTTTCTGGAGGTCAGCCGCCTGAAAAGCTTTTCGCGCGCGGCTCAGAAACTGCTTCGCACGCAGCCGGCGATTTCGGCGCAGATTCGCACGCTGGAGCAGGAAGTGGGGGCGCGCCTGTTCGATCGCGACGGCGGAAAAGTGACGTTTACCGCGGCTGGCCGGCTGTTCGAGCCCTTTGCCGAATACTGCGTGGAGCGGCAGAAGCACATCCTGCTGGCCGTTGCGGAGCAAGAGCGCTCGCCGCGCGGGGAACTGGCGATCAGCGCCAACGAGGCCACCCACCTGTATGTGCTGCCGCAGGTCTTCGCTCAATTTCGGCGGCAGTATCCGCGCGTGATGCTGAGCGTGGTGCGCGCGGAGCGGCTGCGCACGCTGGAAGGCGTGGTCAACCGCGAAGTGGATTTCGGCGTGGTTTCGATGCCGGTGCGCGATACGCGGCTGGCGGTGGAACTGATCCATCGCGACGAGCTGGCGCTGGTGGCGCCGCAGGGGCACGCTCTGGCCGGACGCGCAGCGGTGCGTCTGCAGGATGCGGCGCGATATCCGATGCTGCTGCCCGCGCACGGCCGGCGCAGGGAGCAACTGGATGAGCTGTTCCGCGTGAACGAGATCGTGCCGCGGGTGGCGATGGAAGTGGAGTCGAGCGAGATGCTCAAGCGGTATATCGGGGTGGGGCTGGGCCTGGGTTTTTTACCGCGCACGAATGTGATGGAGGAAGAACGGACAGGCGTGCTGCATCCACTGGCGCTGGAGGGAGTGCGCCTGGCGAGGGATCTGGCGCTGGTCTATCGGAAGGATCGCCAGCCTTCGAAGGCGGCGCAGGAATTTCTGGAAATTGCGACCCAGCCAGTGCGAAAACGCGATCCGGAAGCCGGACACGGACGGGCGCGCGGTACCGTATGATTGAAAGCGGCGTTAATTCCTTTTCATCGGCGTATCCGCCGGGCATTTCTGTGTTAAGTTTCAGCGGGGACGCGGTTTTTGAGCGGAGTGCGTGCGCCGGGATTTCAAAAGATTCGGAGGGGTTGAGAATTGGGAAAAGGCATGGTCCCGAGGCGGCTTTTCTTCACCAAGGGAGTGGGGAAACACAAGGAGCGGCTGACCTCATTTGAGCTGGCATTACGGGATGCCGGCATTGCTTCGCAGAATCTGGTGCGCGTTTCTTCCATCTTTCCTCCGCAGGCGAAGCTGATTGGGCGCAAAGAGGGGCTGAAATACCTCAGTCCGGGTGAGGTTGTGTTCGCCGTGGTCGCGGAGAACTCCACACGGGAGCCGCACCGGCTGGTGGCGTCGAGCATCGGTGTTGCGATTCCGAGCGATCGTAACACTTACGGTTACTTAAGCGAGCATCACAGCTTCGGCGAGACTGAAGATCAGGCCGGAGAATACGCCGAAGAGCTGGCGGCGGAGATGTTGGCGACCACGCTGGACGTGGAATTCGATCCTGACACGAGCTGGGACGAGAAAAAAGAGATTTACCGCATTTCGAACAAGATTGTGCGCACCGCAAACGTGACGCAGTCGGCGATCGGGGATAAACGCGGGTTATGGACGACCACGATTGCGGCGGCGATCCTGATTTTCGAGTAGATTACGGCGGGAATGAGGCAGGCGTGGGCCAAGGGGCCTGCGCCTTTTGCTTGTTTCCTCGTAATGTGTAACCACAGAAGATACAAATATGGCAGAAAAAAGCAAATTTCGCGTCGGGCTGGTGCAGATGAGCTGCGGACCGGATCCTGACGCCAATCTGGAGAAGGCCGCGGAGCGCGTGCGGGAGGCGGCGGGGCAGGGCGCGGATGTCGTCTGCCTGCCGGAGCTGTTTCGCGCGCAGTATTTTTGTCAGCGCGAGGATATCGCGCTGTTCGATCTGGCCGAGCCGATTCCCGGGCCGAGCACGGAGAAGCTGGGCGCGGTGGCACGGGAGGAGAAGGTCGTCGTCGTAGCGTCGCTGTTCGAGCGGCGCGCCGCGGGGCTCTATCACAACACGGCGGCGATTCTCGAAAATGACGGAACGATTGCGGGACTTTACCGCAAAATGCACATCCCTGACGATCCGCTGTACTACGAGAAGTTCTATTTCACGCCCGGCGACCTGGGTTTTCGCGCGTTCGATACGTCTGCGGGGAAGATTGGCACGCTGGTGTGCTGGGACCAATGGTATCCGGAGGGTGCACGCATCACCGCGCTGCAGGGAGCCGATGTGTTGTTTTATCCGACGGCTATTGGCTGGCATCCGCACGAGAAAGAGGAGTACGGGACAGCGCAGTACGATGCCTGGCAGACGATTCAGCGGGCGCACGCGATCGCGAACGGGGTCTATGTGGCCGCGGTCAATCGCGTTGGGATTGAGCATGGCGACGTGCGCGGGAATCGCGTCGAAGGGCCAGGTCTCGCGTTCTGGGGCGGGTCGTTTCTGGCCGATCCGTTTGGGCGGGTGATCGCAAAGGCGGCCCATGATCGCGAGGAAATCCTGATCGGCGAGATCGATCTCGCCGTGATCGAAGATACGCGGCGCAACTGGCCGTTCCTGCGGGACCGGCGCATCGATGCCTACGCTCCGATCGTCAGCCGATTTCTGGACGGCGAGAAGAAATGAGCGGGACGATGACGGAGACGGAGCAGAGCCTGGTCCCGCAGCCCTCTGGAACGCCGCGCTCGCTGGGTTATCGGATGCCGGCCGAGTGGGAGCCGCACGAAGCAACGTGGCTTGCTTGGCCACACAATCCAGATGACTGGCCGGGAAAATTCCAGCCGATCCCGTGGGTTTATGCGGAGATTGTCAGCCATCTGGCGCGGGTCGAGGATGTGCATCTCCTGGTGAACGATGCCGCGGCGGAGAAGCGTGCGCGAGGCGTTCTGAAGAAGACGGGCGCCAATCTGGGGCGCGTGCACTTTCATTTGTGGCCGACGGATCGGGTGTGGACGCGGGATTCGGGGCCGATCTTCGTCAGGAAGGGCCGCGAGCGGCAGCCGTACACCGAAGATACGGACCTAATGCTGGCGCGGGAGTGTTCTGCACCCGTGGCTGTTACAAATTGGAAGTTCAATGCCTGGGCGAAGTATCCGGACTGGCATCTGGACGATCAGATTCCGGGTTTGGTGGCGGAATTGCTTGACATGCCGCAATGGGAACCAACGATCGAGACGGCGGCCGGGCCGTACCGGGTGGTTCTCGAGGGTGGCTCGATCGATGTGAACGGCGCCGGGACGCTGATCACGACCGAAGAATGCCTGCTGAGCGAGGTGCAGCAGCGAAATCCTGGTGTGGACCGCGAACAACTCGAAAAGGTCATGCACGACTATCTGGGAATCGAGCAGGTTTTGTGGATGAATCGCGGGATCGCGGGCGATGACACGCATGGGCACGTGGATGACATCACACGATTCGTTGGGCCGAACACAATTGTCACCGTGACTGAGCCAAATACTGAGGACGATAACCATCTTCCCTTGCAGGAGAACCTGGATCGGCTGCAATCGGCGCGAAACGCCAACGGGAAGCCGTACGAAATCATCGAGCTTCCGATGCCGCCACCGATTGTTTTCCAGGGACAGCGCCTTCCGGCCAGTTATGCAAATTTCTACATCGCGAACGATCTGGTACTGGTGCCCATTTTCAACCGGGGGACCGATCGCAATGCAATGAATATCCTGGCCGGGGCGTTTCCGACGCGCGAAGTAGTGGGCATCTACTGCGGCGACCTGATCTGGGGGCTGGGCACGCTGCACTGCATGACGCAGCAGCAGCCGAAGGCCGAGACGCCGTGACCGCGGACGAGACGCTGATGCGTGTTGCTCTGGAAGAAGCGAGGGCAGCGGCCGAGGCAGGCGAGGTTCCCGTCGGTGCGGTTGCGGTGCGTGGAGGAGCGATTGTTGCGCGGGGGCAAAACCGCGTGCTGCGCGATGTGGATCCGACGGCGCACGCCGAGATGGTTGCGATGCGCGCGGCCGCGGAGGCGATTGGGAACTATCGTCTGGTCGATTGCGAGCTTTACGTAACGCTGGAGCCCTGCGCGATGTGCGCGGGAGCGACGATTCACGCGCGGTTGGGGCGGCTGGTGTGGGGCGCGGCCGATCCCAAGGCGGGCGCCGCGGGTTCGGTAGTCGAGGTGTTGAACCATCCCAGACTCAATCATCAGATGGCGGTTACTTCGGGAGTTTTCGCAGAGGAATGCGGAGAGCTGTTGCGGGAGTTCTTCCGGGAGCGGCGCTGACCGGCGTGGGCCTAAACTGAGAATCAGATGAGCCTGCCCATCAGGATGATCGTCGTCGACATCGACGGTACGCTGCTTGCGTCTCCCAACTCCGCCATCAGCGCGCGCAATTGCCGCGCATTGCGCGAGGCGCAGGCGGCAGGGATCGAGATTGTGATTGCCACCGGGCGCCGCCAGGCCTACGCGGCGCCTCTGATCGAGCCGATGGGGCTGAAGCCGGAGACGGTCTTCATCACCTCGAATGGGACGGTGACGCGCACGCTGGCCGGACAGCGGATCGATCGCTTCCTGTTGCCGGTGGAGACAGCGCTGGCGCTATGCCCGGCGCTGCGGCCCTTCGGAACCACGGTGTTCACGTTCGACCATGACGGGCCTGGCGAGTTGGTCCTCGAATCGGTGGAGCCGCTAGAAGGCCGCGTCTCGATGTGGGTTGAGGCCAACCGGCCGTGGATCCGCGAAGTGCGGCCACTGGAGCGGGCGTTCGACAGCGGCGAGGCGCCGGTGCAGGGCATGGTGTGCGGCGCGGTGGAAGACATGCGGCGGGCCGAGGAGTGGCTGGTGGAGAGCGAACTGGCTGCGTCCGTTGAGCTGCATCGGACGGAATATGCGTCGCGCGACCTGACGATCCTCGACATCCTGCCGCCAGGCTGCTCGAAGGGAGCGGCGTTGCGGCGGCTGGCGATGCAGCGCGGTCTGGCTGCGGAAGACGTGATGGCGATCGGCGATAACTGGAACGATTTGGAGATGCTGGAATTCGCGGCGCGGCCCGTGGTCGTGGTGAATGGCGCTCCGGATCTGGTGGAGCTGGCGCGGCGGCGCAAATGGGAGATCGCTGCGGCGGCGGATGAGGATGGCGTGGCGCAGGTGATCGAAAAACTGCTCGCTGGACGCGGAGCAGAAGCTGTTTCCCAGTCTGTTGTAAATACCACATCCGTAGCCGTTTATCCTTCGGGCGGAGAGTGAGCGGATAGCGCAGCGGGTGCGTCTTAGGATGGTAGAGTAAAGAGGAATGCGCCTTTTCGGCAGAGTATTGGGGTGCGTCTGGCTGGCTGCTTGTTTTGCGGCGACGGCCGCGCACGCCGCTGAGCACGTGACGCTCAAGAATGGCTTCGACCTGATCTGCGATCATCGCGTCGCCGATGGCGCAAAGGCTCGACTCTATATGGATGCAGCCGAGGCCAGCTACCTCGAAGTGAACGCGTCGGACATCGTCGCGGACGAGCATGTGGATTTGCCCCAACCTGTAGCGACGAGTGCCAAACCGGCACCAGCGCCGGCGGTTCCGGAGAAGCTGACGGATGCCGATTTGCAACCGATGCTGGCGAAGGCCGGAGGAACGTACAACCTGGACGCCGATCTGCTGGCGAGCGTGGTGCGCGCGGAAAGCGCCGGCCACGCGCGCGCGGTGAGCCGGGCGGGAGCGCAGGGGTTGATGCAGCTGATGCCAGGAACGGCGTCAGATTTGGGAGTCGCGGACACCTTTGCACCGAAAGAAAACATCCAGGGCGGCACCGCGTATCTGGACTCGCTGCTGAAGCGCTACCACGACAATCTGCAGCTGGCGCTGGCCGCCTACAATGCGGGGCCGGCGGCGGTGGATCGCTGGCACGGCATCCCGCCGTATCGCGAGACGCGGCTGTATGTGGCGCGCGTGATCCGCGAATACAACCGGCGGTATCTCCTGCGGCATCCGGCCCAGTTACGGGCTGCGGCGCGGTGACGTCGATTCTCCTTTCCACTTCCCTGGAGTTCTGATTTGAAATCGAACCGAACCCGGTTGGTTGCGCTCGCGATCGTGGTGGTGGTGGCCGTTGCGATCTGGCATGAGCGCCATCGGATGCACTTCGACTGGCACGTTTTCGGCCAGCAGCTGCGCATGGCTGACTGGTGGAGGATCGCGATTGCGCTGGCCTGCATCTACGCGGGCTATCTGGTGCGGTCGATCCGCTGGGTTTGGCTGGTCCGGCACAAGAAGAAGCTGCCGCTGTTCTCGCTGCTGGGGACGCAGGTGATGGGCTTCACGGCGGTGGCGCTGATCGGGCGCGTGGCCGATCTGGTGCGGCCTTACCTGGTCGCGAAAAAGACGGGGCTGCCGCTGAGCGAGCAGATTGCGGTGTACGTCGTCGAGCGGCTCTTCGACGCAGGATCGATGGCACTGATCACGTCGTCGGTCATTCTGCTTGCCGCCCCGGGATCGCTGCCGCACCCGGAAATTTTGCGAAGAGCGGCGTTCTGGGGGCTGCTGCTGACGGTGGCGGGCTCGCTGTTTCTCCTCGCAGTGCGTTTGTGGGGCGACGCGGTGGCGAAGCTGTCCAACCGGGCGTTTGGCGTGGTCTCAAAGCGCGCCGGAGAGGCGGTCGAGGAGAAGATCCACGCCTTTCACTCCGGCCTCGATACGATCCGTTCGGTGGGCGATTTCGCGGTGGTGGCCGGGTCCTCGCTGGGGATGTGGATGCTGATCGCGCTGTCGTATCTGGAGACGATGCTGGCCTTTGTGGCGAGCCCGGTGCTGTCGGCCATGACCCCTGCGAAGGCGGTGCTGATGATGATGGTCAGCGGCGGAGCCAGCGTGATCCAACTCCCGGTGCTGGGCTGGTTCACGCAAATTGCCTTCGTGGCGGGCGCCCTGTCGAAGTTCTTCGGCGTGGCTCCGGAGGCGGCGATGGGCTGCGCGGCGACGCTGCTGCTGGTCACGTTCCTGGCCATTGTGCCGGTGGGGCTGATCTGGTCGCGGTTCGAGCACATCTCCCTCAGGCAGGTGACTGAGGAGAGCGAGCACGCCGGCGTGGAGGTGGCGCATCACCACGGGCCGGCCGGCGAGGAAGCGACGAGTTGACCCGCCTCCCCCCTCCCCTGGTGGTGCGGTCCGGTGGTTGATTCTGCTGGACCTCTCTGGTATTGACAAGCTCGACAACAGAGCTCGATTCGCGCCAGTCTCGCAGGGCGGGACAGAATCGTTCACGGGTTACGGGTTACGGGTTACAGGTTACAAGTTGCAGGTTACGGGGCACAGAGTGCAGGTCCTCGGAAGCCTGCCTGTACCTTTACGAGAGCCGGAAATGGAAAGGACCCGCGAGTGGCGAGTCCTCCTGATTCAGGTTTCATGATTAGTGTGGGGCTTGCGGTGGAGCACCGCAAGAAGAAACGTAGCGGCGAGGAAACGAAGGTAATGGGATGGCTCCGCTGGAGTTGAATCCGTCCTCGCAGGGCACGATCCGTGATACTTCCGGCTAGCCGCCGGCCCTACGGGGAACTCCCCTGGATTCATGCGGGATTACAGCCGGGGCTTAACTCGGTCCCACAGGCCCAGGAGGTGGAGTCTTTGCAGTGGGGTCCCAGGCAGTGTGATCTGCAAGTTCCTGAAACAAGTCCTCCCAACCGGCGAGAAGAGATACGGGAAGATTGATCGTCCGTATGGTTGGATTATTACTGCTGATGGCATGGACGGCTACGCATTCACCCTCCACAAATGGATCTGAAACCAACTCCATGTGTTCGCCATAAAGATTGACGTGTTTGCCGACGATGTAGCCAAGCTTGTTGATTCGTGTGCAGTTCTCGGAAGGCGAGTGAAGGGCTGTGGGCTCGGGAGGGGAAGAGGGCATGTGGCACCTGAGGGCGAGGAGATTCTGGTGCTGGGGAAATAATGATCTCCGCGACCGGCTTGAATTCCTATCCTCTTCCAACCAACTGGGAAAAACTGAGCCTTCTGATACACAGTGAGACTATAGTTACCCTCCGGCAGTTGGCGCGTCGCGGGGCATGCGGGGCGCAGGCGTCGTTCCGGGGCAGTCACCGGAACGCGGAATTAACCGGCTCCGGGGGGATGAAATGTCCGGGTTGCCGACAAACCAGACACAACTCGAAGGTCAGCGACTACTGCAGCTTCGCGTACTCTGCTTTCGCTTCCTTCAGGATGGGGATGTCGGGGTCGGCGTCTTTCCAGAGGGTGAGGAAATCTTTGTAGGCGGCGAGTGCCCGTACGCGGGCGGCATCGGCATCCGCTCCCCGCTCGGTTCTTGACTGCAAGGCATTTGCTCGAGCCACTCCCAGATGCGCTAACGCTCCCGTCCAGCAGTTCCAGACGATACCGCTGTGGTCGAGAATCTTCTGAAACTCGACGGCGGCGGCGCTGCCCTGTCCCGCTGCCAGGTATGCCTGCCCGCGTATGTGCACGTGATAGAGGCAGGAAATATTGTTGACGAACGGAATTGATCCCAACTCGATAGGTGAAGCGGCATGCAAGGCATTCAGGGCAGGAACCGGATTCTTTATATCCAGCGCCAATTGTGCGTGAATCGCAGGCAGCCAAAGTGATTGCATCTGGGTGTCCAGCGGAAAGCGTCTCCCTAAGTCTTCGGCCAGGGACTCGGCTCGTGGCGTGTCACCCGCCGTGGCAAAGGCAAGTGCGGCTTCAGCCTGGACGCCCCGACTCTCGTGAGCCAGCTTCAAAGCCTCTTCCGCGGACTGCCGGGCTTCCGTGGCATTGCCGTAAGCCGCGTGTTGCAGAGCTGCATTCGCTAGATAGATCGCGCCATTTTCTTTGTCGTCAGCCCGGATGGCGGAGTCCACTGCCCGCCTGGTCAGTTCCCGCGCCTTGCCCACATGACCAGCGTAGGCCTCGGTGTCTGATGCCAGCGCGAATCCCCAGTTCTCTTCGGGCTGGTCCACAAACCACTGTTGCTGTTCCGCCATCGCCGCAGAGTCCAGCCCGAGAAAGGCAAGGGCATAAAGAGCATTGTGGAGTATCGCACTATCCAGTTTTCGCGCCTGCGCCTCGTGAATCATCCGCCGCGCCTCGTCGAACCGCTGCAAGGCAAGGGCGTAGGTGGCGAGATTCCCGTAACCGGTTACCCAATCCGGTGCAAGGCGCACGGCTTGCCTGGTGATCTCCGCAGCGTTCTCATACTGGCCCTGTGAGGCGAGCACTCTGCCGAAATCCTCGTACGCTGCGGTAGTCCGAGGGTAGCTGTCAATCCCTTCTTGAAATGTCTGGGCGGCTTTATCCAGTTCCCCGGTTACAGCCAAATAGTAGTTGGCGGCGATCGCCAGTTTTTCCCGCTCGCTGGCATGTTCCCGCAACTGGAATGCCCTGGTGTAGTACTCGCTGGCTCTCTCTGGCTCGCCGAGATTGGAGTAGTCGGCGCCCACCACCAGGTGGCCCATGGCAAAATTCGGATCAAGCTCGATGGCCCGTTGATCATAGGGCAGGGCTGCGGCGGGGCTTTTCTCGCGATAGGCCTCTCGTCCAAGGCTGTACGCTTGCAGAGCTTCGAGCGAAGACGTGGTGGCCTGTTCCAGCGGAACATCGAACTTCCGCACCGTCGCCAGCGATTCCCCCAACTCAGCGCGTAGTTCGGACGCCGCCTCACCCAGCGCGCCCAGCACTCTCTCCCTGGATGCGGCAGTGCCCTGCTCCTCGGCGAGCGTGTCTCCGCTCTGGCAATTCACCGCCCTCAATCCCAGCACATATTGGCTGCCCAAGCTGTCAATCGCTCCGGCGATGTAGGCTTTGCTGCCCACCCGCTGGCAAAGCTCCCGGGCTACCCCGGGCGTGAGTTTCATGTCAGCCGGACGGGTCATCTGCTGCAGAGTCTTCGTGACTTCGCTGTCGGAGAGCACATTCAGGAAAGGCGACTGCCGCAGGGAAACGCTGAGCGCCGTCTTCAGCGTGTCGTCAAACACCGCATCGCCCGTGCTGTTGGCGAAATCGGCGAGAACGACGGTGTCCTTCTCCGTCAGCGGTTTGCTTCGATGAGACCGATAGTAAAGTCCGCCCGCTGCGAGCAAGCCGGCCAGCAGAACAGGGACCGCAACCTTCCAAAGCTTCGCAAGCCGAGCCTCCGGCACACGCCGGGCCACCGTGGCTGAACTTGCCGCAGAACTGCGTCCACTCTCGCTGTCTCGCTTCAGCCGTTGCAGGTCGGCTCGTATCTCCGCCGCACTCTGATAGCGCAGATTGCGGTCTTTCTCCAGAGCCTTGTTGACGACGTTCTCAAGTCCCGCTGGAAGATCGGGATTCAGCCTGACCGGAGCTACGGGATCGCGTTCCAGAATGGCGATGTAGATCAACGCCGCAGTATCCCCGCGAAAGGGCAAGTTTCCCGTACACATCTCGTACAGCATTGCGCCGAATGAGAACAAGTCGGTCCGAGCATCCAGTTCCTTGCCTCGAACCTGCTCCGGCGACATATAGGCAACGGTTCCCAGCGTCGTTCCGGGACTGGTGAGATGTTCCTCGGCGACGGTGCTGGCGGTCTGAGTATTCGGTGCGGCTATTTGGCTGGCCGAACTGGCAGGAAGGGTAACCTTCGCCAAACCGAAATCCAGAAGCTTCGCGCGTCCGCGCCTGGTGACGAAAATGTTTGCTGGTTTGATGTCGCGGTGGACGATGCCTTCCGCGTGGGCCGCGTCCAGCGCATCCGCAATCTCGATGGCGAGCGAGAGGATCAACTCGGTTTCCATCGGCCGGCCGGCGATGCGGTGCTTCAGCGTCATGCCATCCAGAAACTCCATGGCGATGAAGGACTGGCCCTCGTGCTTGCCGATGTCGTAAATGGTGCAGATGTTGGGATGGTTCAGTGCGGATGCGGCACGCGCCTCACGCCGGAAACGTTCCAATGCCTGTGGGTCCTGGGACATGTCATCGGGCAGGAACTTGAGCGCAACGAAGCGACCCAGTTCCGTGTCCTCGGCCTTGTAAACCACGCCCATACCGCCGCCGCCGAGCTTTTCGACGATGCGGTAGCGTGCGATGGTTTGGCCGATCACTGGATTCGTGCAATGGTAGCGCAATGGACGCCAAGACCAGCGAAGGCTGTGGAGTTGCCGGCGGCTCAAGAGGATTGTTGGCGGTCATTCGCCGGTGCGCTTACCACTCATGGCGGGGCGGCCATGGAATGCGGTTCCGCCGTTTCTGGACGGATAACCGGCAAACCGGAAGTTTCGCGGGTGGACGGCCCGGGCCTGAAGGCCCACTTCTTTTAGCGATGGCATTTCCACGGGCTGAAGCCCGCGGCTTCTACCGTCGCGCCGCTTGCGCGGCGCCGCAAGCCTGGTTCGTGTTTGCCAGCTGTGGGGCTGTAAAAACCGGCGTTGCGGAAATTTCGACGGATGGCCCGGGCCTGAAGGCCCTTTTTTAGCGATGGCATTTCCACGGGCTGAAGCCCGTGGCTTTTACCGTCGCGCCGCTGGCGCAGCGCTGCAAGCGCGGTTTCGTGTATTGCGAGCCGTTGGCCGTAAGACCGGCCATACGGAAGCAACCGAATGGAAAGCGGATAAAGACCAGTTGAGCCGGATTGCTCAGACACGGGTGTCGTGGCCGCTTAGGGTGAGGAGGGTAAGGTGTTCATCCATGAAAAGGGTTCTGCTCCTGCTCGCACTCATGTTCAGCTTTGCTGCACCGATCGCGTTGCCGGCGCAGACTGTAGTTGTCGTTCGTCACCATCATCATCATCACCACCATCATCATCACCATCATCCCCAGGGCCAGCAGTAAGTGTTCGGACCGGAATGAAGTATCAAAACCGTTCCGGCGATGTGGTGCAGTGGGAAGTGAGTTAACAGTTCGCCGGGCCGGTCCGGCTCGGATAAGTGAGGGTACGCCATGGAAACGATTCTGATTATTGTTCTTCTAGTGCTTTTGCTCGGCGGTGGTGGCTGGGGATACTCTCGCTGGCGTAGATGAATTGCACGATCGCGGGGACGGTCGGATCCCCATTTCAGGTCCTCAGAGCGATCCTGAAGCCACGCCGGCTGAGCGCGCCTGGTGGCAGAGAAGAACAACCGCAGATTCTTCTGCCTCGCGACGCTCAGCTTCAGAGTGACAGAGCCGATGTTCAGGCGGCTTTCTTTCGCCGCGTCGTGTTCGCCTTTGCCTTCTTTGCGGGGTGCTCGTGCTCGGCGAGGCTCTTGCGGAGCGCGTCCATGATGTTGATGACTTTTCCTTTTGGCGCGGCCGGTTCGGGTTCGGGCAGGGGCTTGCCTTTTCTCTTCGCGTTGACCAGCTTCACGACGGCGGCTTCGTAATCGTCCTTGTAGGCGGAGAGATCGAACTTCGACGTGCTGCCCTGAATGAGCTGTTTGGCCAGGGAAACTTCCTGGGAGGTGGCGGTTGACTCCTTGATGTCGCCGAGGACGGACTTCGCGTCGCGCAGTTCCTCCTCATAGCGAAGCAGGTAGAGCATGAGGCCCTTCTGTTTGGGGTCGGGCGGGGCGGCAAGGGCGACGAGATGTTCGCGTCCGCTGAAGGCGATCTCGCCGATGCCCAGGGTTCCCGTATCGTCAAGCGCCTTACGCATAATGGCCAGGGCCTTCGCCTGGGCGTTGTCTTTGGGTGCGACGAAGTACGGGCGGTCGAAGAGAGCGTCGGGGAGTTCTTCCGCCTTGACGAACTGCTGAATCTGCATGGTGGTGGCTGTGGGCAGGCGGAGGGCTTTGAGGTCGTCGGGGTCGATCTCGATGTATTTGTTTTTGGCGTACTCGAAGCCCTTGACGATGTCGGATTGCTCGACCTCACCGCGCTCGTCGATGTTGCGGTGATGGACGCGCTGGTGGGTGCGGCGGTCGATGAGGTGGAATTCGACGGAGCGGGCCGTGTTGGTGGCGGGGAAGATGCGGACGGCGATGGAGACGAGGGAAATCTGGATGGAACCGGACCAAGTGGGACGAGCGGGCATAGGGGCTCCTTGCTTCTTCGAAAAGGTTCGATGCGGGAACGATGGAGGAGGGACTGGCTCAGGAAAACTCCAGAACTGGAAAACCAGGCCTCAGCGGTTCAAGCCGCACATACCTGCCGCCTATACGGCATGGCTCAACAGCTTGCTGAAAAAGTCGAGGGGCCAGAGGTGGGACGGTGCTTTTCCCAAAACGGTCCAGGACAGTACTTTTGGGATGGGCGGAGAAGCGAGTTTTGTTGACTTTCGGATGCCGGAGGCTTCCGCTACTTGCTGTGGGGTGAACCTGGCCGTCCAGCACCGGGGAGTTCTTTGTTTTTTCCCCGCAAGCTGTGAAGCTGGGCCTTTCAAAACCAGGAGTTTTTCCGCAAGCCGGGAAGCCGTGGTCGTCCAATGCCCTGGCTTCATCAGAAATGCCTCAGGTTCCGGTGTCGGAGTGTTTCTTTTTTATTACAACGCGCGGCGGACGGCGCGGCGAACGCTGTCGGTGGCGACGCCGTAGACGGCGTGGGTGACCCACTCGCTGATGCGCTCCTGGGTGGGCTGGCTGCCAGGAGGCGCGGTGAGGCCGAGGTGCGGCAGGATGGTTTCGTGGGTGATGCGGTTGAGGGTGATGCCGAAGGCGGCGCCGTGCCAGGCTCCCAGGGAGGGCTCCATTTCAACAAGCGCACCGTAGGCGGCGCCGGCGAGGGCGCCGAAGATCCAGTGAATGCCCTGGAGGGCGAGTTCGCGCTCCTGTTCGGGGAGGCGGCGGCCGGCGACGTTTTCGGCGAAGAGGACGGGGGGCGGGGTCTGGCCCTGGGTGCGAGGCGGAAAGACTTTTTCGGCGATCATTTTGGCGCCGGCGCCGGCGAGACCGCCGACCAAGCCGGCGAGGAGGCCTTTGGAGATGCTGCGTTTGCGTGGGGTCGTGCTCATAGAGGGTGAGATGCGCTGGGGCGAAGGATAGTCCTGTTGTGAGCGGTAAGCGAGCGGAAATGCGAGCGGGAAGGCGAGCTGGAGCTGGAAGATGGAAGCGGGAAGTCCGAGACCAGCGATTAGAGATCGGCCATCGGGCCGGTTGGCGGAGCGGGTGTAAATATAGAATCGGAAGAGCGATGAAATGTCCTTATTGCGGGTTTGGCCAGGACCGCGTGATCGATTCGCGGGAGAGCAGGGAAGCCGACTCGATCCGCAGGCGGCGCGAATGCGAGAAGTGTAACCGCCGCTTTACGACGTACGAACGCATCGACGAAATCCCGTACATGGTGGCCAAGAAGGACGGGCGGCGGGAGAAGTTTGAGCGCCGCAAGGTGCTGGAGGGGCTGATGCGCTCCTGCCAGAAGCGGCCGGTTTCCGCCGTGAAGCTGGAGCAGCTGGTCGATGAGGTGGAGGCGTACGTGACCGAGTCGACGGAACGGGAGCGGACGACGGCGGAGATTGGCGAGCTGATTATGGAGCGGCTGAAGGGGCTGGATACGGTGTCGTATATCCGCTTCGCCAGCGTCTATCGGGATTTCAAGGATGTGCGCGAGTTCAAGGAAGAGCTGGAGCAGCTGCTGACGACGCATGGGGAGAGGCACGGGAAGAAGAAGTAGCGTGGAGTTGAGAGTTGGGAGTTGAGAGTTTGGCGAAGACACATACAGTGACGCTGATTCCTGGCGACGGGATTGGGCCGGAAGTGACCGACGCGGTGGTGCGGATTCTGGAAGCGACGGGGGTGAAGTTCGCGTGGGAGAAATTTGCCGCGGGCGCGAGCGCGTTTGAGAAGCACGGAGAATACATCCCGAAGGAGCTGTACGCGTCGATCGAGCGGAACCGCGTGGCGCTGAAAGGGCCGGTGACGACGCCGGTGGGCGGCGGGTTCGCGTCGATCAACGTGACGCTGAGGAAGAAGTTTGAGCTCTACGCGAACTTTCGGCCGATCAAAAATCTGCCTGGGCTCGAGACGCGGTATCCGGGCGTGGACCTGATCATCATCCGCGAGAACACCGAGGGAGAGTACGTGGGCCTGGAGCACGAGGTGGTGCCGGGCGTGGTGGAGTCGCTGAAAGTGATCACGGAGAAGGGCTCGACGCGGATTGCGAAGTTCGCCTTTGAGTATGCGGCGAAGCACGGGCGGAGGAAGATTCACGCGATTCACAAAGCGAACATCATGAAGATGTCCGATGGGCTGTTTTTGCGCTGCGCGCGCAATGTGTCGAAGGGATATCCGGATATCGTGTATGGCGAGCACATCATCGACAACACGTGCATGCAGCTGGTGATGAATCCCTATCAATATGACACGCTGCTGCTGGAGAATCTGTACGGCGATATCGTGAGCGATTTGTGCGCGGCGTTTGTGGGCGGGCTGGGCCTGGTGCCGGGGGCGAATCTGGGCGCGGAGGCTTCGATTTTTGAGGCGGTGCATGGGTCGGCTCCGGATATTGCGGGGAAGGATATTGCGAACCCGACGGCGCTGCTGCAGTCGGCGATTCTGATGCTGCACCACCTGGACGAGTCTGCGGCGGCTGAGAAGCTGATGACGGCGGTGGAGAAGGTCTACACGGAGAAGAAGACGCTTACGCGGGACGTGGGCGGGACTGCCGGGACGAAGGCATTTGCGGATGCGGTGATTGAGAAGCTATGAAGCGGTCAGCGATAGGACGGTCAGCCAAGAGGCGGTTAGCTGGAAAGACGGTCAGCGAACTGCCCTGCAGAAACCAGAGAGGGATGCGATGAGGAGTGGACGGTTGGCGGTTGCGGCGGCGTGTTTGACGGTGCTGGCATTGGGCGGATGCAAGAAGCAGAGCGCGAGCAGCGAGCCGGCGCAGCAGTTCACCACAATTGACTGGGCGAATGCCGGGACGATTCAGGGGACCATTCACTACTCGAAGACGCCGCCCAAGCCGGTGCAGATCGACATGAACCAGGATCCGGCATGCACGCTGGGTCCCACGCTCTATAGCGAGCAGTATGTTGTGGGCAAAGACGGCGGGTTCGCGAACGTCTTCGTCTCTATTAAGGATGGGCTGGGGAACAAGGTGTACGCGGCGCCGACGCAGCCGGTGGAGATCGACCAGAAGGGCTGCCGGTATCTGCCGCATGTCGTCGGGGCGATGGTCGGGCAGGCGGTGCGGTTCACGAACAGCGATCCCACGATGCACAACGTGCACATGGTGCCGACGGTGGCGGGCAATCAGTCTCTGGATATCTCGCAGCCGCCGGCGGGCGGGCCGCAGACGCCGCAGGACGAGCGCAGGTTCGCGAAACCGGAGCTGATGATGCCGGTGCGCTGCAACAACCATCCGTGGATGCAGGCGTTCATCAACGTGGTGTCGAATCCGTTCTTTGCGGTGTCGGACACGTCGGGGCATTACGAGATCAAGGGCGTGCCGCCGGGGACGTACACGATGGAGGCGGACCAGGAAGTGGATGGCGCGAAGACGGCGACGGTGACGGTGCCTGCGAAGGGGACCGTGACGGTGGACTTTAGCTACTAGGGCACAGGTGACAGGTTACAGGTCACGGGTTCAACCCCAGTAGTTATCCGGCAGGTTCACGACAATGGGCTCGGGCGTGCTGCGGACGACGATCCAGCGGAAGGGCTTTTCCTGTGACAGATTGATCTCCATGTGCGGCGTCCGTGCCGGCACGTGAAGGAAGTCGCCGGCGCGGACCCGAGCCTCGGATTCGCCGCGCTCGCCCCAGCGGATGAGCGATTCGCCCTCGAGTACATAGACGATGGTTTCCTGTTTGCCGTGGTGGTGAATGCCGGTGCGCGCGCCCGCTTCTACCAGGAACGTCCCGCCCCAGAGGCCGGTCTGGATGCCGTGGTCGCGCGAAATGGCGGCGAGGCGCTGCGAGCCTGGAGTTTGCGCGGTGCCAGGGTCGAAGGCGTCAGGGTGAACAGCGGAAAGCGGAAGATAGTCGGACAAGGTTTGCTCCTCGTTATTCGAGATGAGGCGATGACGGAGGGAGATTCAGCGGATCCAGCAGGATCGCGCTCCGCGCGATGCCCACCCTGTTCGCGAACAGTATGGGGCACCCGATTCTCAGGTATTGTGAGGTGACGTTCGAGAGGCCGAGCCTGATTTCCGGCGATGCGGACGCGCGGCGAGCCAGTTAAACTAACAATACAGACCTACAGCTGGGCGGTGTTTTTGCGACGCGCGGCCCGCAGTGTTTCTGAAGAAGGCTTGAGATGCGGCAGAAGATTGGGATTTTGGGCGCGACCGGGATGGTCGGGCAGCGGTTCATTCAGCTTCTCGAAAATCATCCGTGGTTTGAAGTGGATTGGCTCGCGGCCAGCGACCGATCCAGTGGGAAGAAGTACGGCGAGGCGGTGCGGTGGAAGCTGGACACGCCGCTTCCGGAGCGGATTGCATCGATGCCGGTTTCGCCGGCGACGCCCACGGGCGCGCCGAAGGTGATCTTTGCGGCGCTGGACGCCGACATTGCTCGGGAACTGGAGCCGCAGTTTGCCGCCGCCGGATGCGCGGTGATTTCGAACTCGAGCGCCTTTCGTATGGAGCCGTCGGTGCCGCTGGTGATCCCCGAGGTCAACGGAGATCATCTGGCGCTGCTCGAGAATCAGAGCTGGCGCAGGAAGTCCGGCGGGTACATCGTGACGAATCCGAACTGCTCGGCGATTGGGCTGGTGATGGCGCTGAAGCCGATCGTGGATCGGTTCGGGATCGAGGCGATCTTCGTGAGCACGATGCAGGCGGTGAGTGGCGCCGGGTATCCCGGCGTGGCGTCGCTGGACATCCTGGGCAACGTGGTGCCGTACATCAAGAACGAAGAAGAGAAGATGGAGGCCGAGACGCTGAAGCTGCTGGGGCGGCTGAACGGGCGCGCCGTGGAGCCGCTGGCGGCGAAGATGACCGCGCACTGCAACCGCGTGGCAGTGGAAGACGGGCACACAGAGAGCGTGAGCATCAAGCTGGGAAAGAAGGCCACGCGCGAGGAACTGATTGCGGCGTGGGTGGAGTTTGCGCCGCTGACGGGGAAGGATCTGCCGACGGCTCCCGCGCAGCCGGTGGAGTATGTGGCGGCCGACGACCGGCCGCAGCCGCGGCTGGACCGGATGCGCGGCGCGGGAATGGCGGCGACGGTGGGGCGCGTGCGGCCGTGCGGTCTGCTGGACTGGAAGTTCACCGTGCTGTCGCATAACACGATTCGCGGGGCGGCGGGCGCGGCTCTGCTCAACGCGGAGCTGCTGGTGGCGCTGGGCAAGCTCGATCCGGTGGCGATTCCGGCATGAACCGCCTCGTCGTGATGAAGTTCGGCGGGACCTCCGTCGAAGATGCGGCGGCGATACTGCGCACGGCGCAGATTGTTGCCGGGCGTGTGGCGAAGGGACTACAGCCGGTCGTCGTTGTGAGCGCAATGGCGAAGGTCACCGATCTGCTGCTCTCGGCGGCAGCAACGGCGGCGAAGGGCGATCGGGCCACCGCTCTGGCGATCACGGAGCGGCTGCGCATCCGGCACGCTGACACGGCGACTCAGCTGGCGTTTGGACCGAAGCTGCATGAGGATCCGCTGGCGGCGACCCGGCCCGACGAAGCGCTGTCGGCGACGCACGCATGGATGGATGCGGAGTTCGATGGGCTGGATGAAGTGCTGCGCGGGCTGGCGGTGGTGGGCGAGCTGACGCCGCGGATTGGCGACATGATCGTGTCCTATGGCGAGCGGCTCTCGAGCAAGATGATCACGGAGTCTTTCGTACGCCGTGGCGTCAACGCGGTGCATGTGGACGCGCGGCAGTCGATCGTGACGGATGCGCAGTACGGCAAGGCGATCCCGCAGGATTCTTTGATCGAGCAGCGGCTGAAGCAGAATATTGTGCCGATGCTGGCCGAAGGACGTGTGCCGGTGATGGGCGGGTTCATCGGATCAACGGAGCAGGGCGTGACCACGACGCTGGGCCGCGGCGGGTCGGACTTTACGGCGGCGCTGGTGGGTGGCGGCATCGATGCGGGTGCGATCGAAATCTGGACGGATGTGAACGGCATCATGACGGCCGATCCGCGCGTGTGCCCCGACGCGCTGCGCGTGAAGACAATCAGCTTCGAAGAGGCGGCCGAGCTGGCGTATTTCGGTGCGAAGGTGCTGCATCCGGCGACGATCCTGCCCGCGGTCAGGAAGAATATTCCGGTGTGGGTGCTGAATTCGAAGAATCCGGAGAACGGCGGCACGAAGATCACGGCACTGGCGACGCATTGCCGGAGCCCGTTCAAATCGATTGCGGCGAAGAAGCGGCTGACGATCATGGATGTAGTCGCGAGCCGCATGCTGCTGTCGCACGGGTATCTGCGCGCGATTTTCGAGGTGTTCGACAAGCACAAGTGCCCGGTGGACATGGTTTCGACGTCGGAGGTGAGCGTTTCGCTGAGCCTCGATTCGAACGAGAAGCTGCCGGCGATTGCGGCGGACCTGAGTAAGCTGGCCGATGTGAAGTACGAAGGACGCAAGGCGCTGATTTGCATGGTGGGCGAAGATATCCGCGGCCAGAACGGGATTGCCGCGCGCGTCTTCCAGACCATACGGCATGTGAACCTGAGGATGATTTCGCAGGGGGCATCGGAAATCAACATGAGCTTCATGGTCGAAGAGGATGATGCGGACGAGGCGGTGCGCTCGCTGCACGCCGAATTTTTTGCCGATGCGGATCCGGCGGTCTTCGACCTGGAGCCGGCGCGGCAACCGGCGGCACGGTAGCGGGACGATCGTCGTCGGGAGGGAAACGCAATGTTGTTCATGGTGCTGGGGCGTGGGAAGACGGGCAGCCTGGTGGCGAAGGTGGCGAGCGAGCGCGGCCACGGCGTGCGCGTGGTCGGCGAAGAGGAGAACAGGAACGCAGCGGCGCTGACGGCTCCGGTGCTGGCCGGCTTTGACGCCATCATCGACTTCACCACGCCGGAAGCGGCGGTGCAGAATATGCGCGCGTGCCTGGCGACCGGGGCGCGGATGGTGGTCGGGACGACGGGCTGGTATCAGCATCTGGACGATATGAAGGCGCTGGCCCAGCGCCGGGGCGGGGCGCTGCTCTACGGCTCAAATTTCTCGGTGGGGGTGCAGGCGCTGTTCAAAGTGGCGGGCGAACTGGCGACCGCAGCGCACGGCTACCGGTTCAGCATCACCGAGACGCATCACGCCACGAAGAAGGACGCGCCCTCGGGGACCGCGCTGACGCTGAAGCGGATCATCGAGGCGGCGAGCCCTGGGATCAGTGTCGAGATCGCGTCGAAGCGCGAGGGCGACGTGGTGGGAATTCACGAGGTCGAGGCGCGGTCGGACAACGATGTGCTGGCGCTGAAGCATGAGGCGCATTCGCGGCGCGGATTTGCCGAGGGGGCGGTGCGGGCAGCGGAGTGGATTACGGGGAAGACGGGCTACTGGGATTTTGAGGAGATCGTGGGGCAGCTATAACGGTCAGCGGAGAAGCGGTCAGCTGAAAGCCGGCCAGCCTGGAACCGGTCAGCGAAACCCGCAGAAACTGCCAGTGACGAATGTCGGACGCGCGTCAGACATTGTCCGACGTTGTCGGACGTGGGCGGACCGGCTTCGCGGGATTGCCCGCACAGACCATCATCGGCGGAAGATCTTTCAGCACCACGCTGCATGCGCCGACGACTGCGCCGCGTCCAACGGTGACGCCGGGGCCGACGAAGACCCGGGTCGCGAGCCACACTTCCGGCTCGATTGCGACGAAGCTGCCGATCATGTCGAAGGTCGGCCTGGTGTAGTCGTGCCAGGCCGAGGCCAGATAACAGTGTTGCGAGACGCAGACGTTGCCGCCGATGCGGATTTCGCCCAGCGTATATAAGGTTGCGTAGTCGCCGATCCAGCAGTGATCGCCGATGGTGAGTTTCCAGGGATAGGTGATCTCGGCTGTGGGGCGAATGATGACGCCGAGGCCGATTTTTGCGCCGAACATGCGCAGCAGAGAATTGCGCCATCCATACATAAACTGCGGCGACCAGCGAAACGCGGTCGCCTGAACGATCCACCAGAGCTGCACGAACCAGGCCGGGCGGCCGCGAAAATTGGGCGGCAGGCGAAAGCTCTTCAGATCCTGCACGGGCGTTGCCATCGTGTGAAGTGTAGAGCATCGGCCGCGGTGTAGACTCGTGTGTTATGAATCTGCAGGGCTGCGGAACAGCGCTGGTCACGCCATTTCGCGCAGACGGCAGCATCGATGAGCGAGCGCTCTACGACCTGGCCCGCTGGCAGGTGGAGAGCGGGATCGACTGGCTGGTCGCCTGCGGCACCACCGCCGAAACCCCCACGCTCGATGAAAGTGAATGGCTGGAGGTGATCCGCATTGTTGCGGACGCGGCACAAGGGCGCGTGCCGGTGTGGGCGGGGTGCTCGCACAACTCGACCAAAGAGGCCGTGGCGCGCGCGCGGACGGCGTCGCAGGTTGCGGGCGTGACGGCGATCCTGACGGCGAATCCCTGGTACAACAAGCCGACGCAGGAAGGTCAGTTCCAGCACTTCAAGGCGGTTGCGCAGGCGGTGAAGTTGCCGATCGTGCTGTACAACATCCCTGGGCGTTCGGCGACGAACCTGGAGCCGGCGACGGTGCTGCGGCTGATGGAGGCGGCGCCGAATATTGAAGCCGTGAAGGAATCAAGCGGCAACCTGGTGCAGATCACGGAACTGATCACGCAGGCGCCGAAGGAGTTTCGGATCTTCTCCGGCGACGACGGCATGACGCTGGGCGTGATCGGTGTGGGCGGCGCGGGGCTGGTCTCGGTGGCGTCGAATATCATTCCGGCGGAGATGGCGGAGATGGTGAAGGCGGCACTCGCGAACGAGTGGTCCGTGGCGCGGCGCATCAATAAGAAGTATTTCCGCCTGATGCAGGGGATCTTCAAAGAGACGAGCCCGGGGCCGGCGAAGGCGATTCTGGCGATGATGGGCAAGCTGGAAGAGCAGTATCGGCTGCCGATGGTGCCGGTGTCCGCCGGGACGCGGGCGTTTCTGGAGCGCATGGCCGGGGAACTGGGGCTGCTGGTGCAAGGTCCGAGGCCCGAGGGCGATCTGCGGATGTTCTGAGGACCGGGCACCGGGCACAGGGAGCCGGGCACCGGCACAACTACCGGGAGGCCGCTCATTTCTATAGCGGCCGTTTGACGATGGCGGGAATTCCTGCTCTGCTGGCGAGGTGCATCCTCTTCGGCTCATTCTCGGCATTGTGTGCCTGGTCTCGGCGCTGCTGGACGCGTTCGAAACGGTGATTCTGCCGCGGCGTGCCACTGGACGCTTCCGGCTGACGAAGCTGTTCTATGTGGTTACGTGGAGGCCGTGGCGATGGGCAGCGCGGCGGGTGCGCAATGCGCGCAAGCGCGAGACGATGCTCAGCTTTTATGGACCATTGTCGCTGGTTTTTCTGATCGCCGGCTGGGCGGCGGGGCTGATGCTGGGGTTCGCTCTGCTCTACTCCGCGTTTCCGGTACCTTTTGTCGATCCCAATGCCGGCGGACATCGCTTTATTTCGGATCTTTACGTCAGCGGAACGACGATTTTCACGCTCGGTCTGGGCGATGTGGTCCCGCACAGCCTGTACATCCGCTGCCTTGTCGTAATGGAGTCGGGGATCGGTCTGGGATTTGTGGCGCTGGTGATCGGCTACTTTCCCGTTCTGTATGGAGCGTTTTCGCGGCGCGAGGTGAACATCGCGCTGCTGGACGCGCGCGCGGGATCGCCGCCGACGGCCTTCGAACTGATCAAGCGGCATTCCTTCGAAGGCGGGGGCGCGGCCCTGGTGCTGTTGCTGGAGGAGTGGGAGCGCTGGTCGGCGGAGCTGCTGGAGAGCCACATTTCGTATCCACTGCTGTGCCTTTTTCGTTCGCAGCACACCAGCCAGAGCTGGCTGAGCGCGCTGACGGCGATTCTGGATACATGCGCGCTGCTGATTGCCGGCGTTCAGGAGCAAAGCGCGCGGCAGGCGCAGCTGACCTTTGCCATGGCGCGTCATGCGCTGGTGGATCTGTCGCAGATCCTCTCGGCCAGGCCGATGCTCAATCTGGAAGACCGCCTGCCTCGGGAGAAATATGCACAGGTTTACGACAAGCTGTGTGGGATGGGAGTGCGCGTGTGCCGCGACGAGCAGAGCGCGGCGCGGCTGAACGAACTGCGGGAACTCTACGAGGGCTATGCGGAGGCGCTGAGCCGCTATCTGGAGATGCCGCTGCCGCCGTTCTTCATCGAGCATCCGAAGAAGGACAACTGGATGACGGTGGCGCGGGTGCGGGCCGAGGCGGAGGCGGGCAATCAACAGGCGGCCTCGGTGTTGTTGCACGACGAGGATCATCTGTTCTGAGGCTCGCGGGGGCCAGCGGGGATCAGGCACGCGCGCTGAATGGTCATCCTAACAGGGCTTACTAAAACGTGGCGTGCAGCGAGGGCCACTGTCGTTGCAGGTGATTTAATGAAGTTCTGAGGGCTCCGCTTGACGATATTGCCGGGTTCGCGATGGAAGCTGGTGCTGGCTGGGGCGATCTGCGCGGGCGGTTGCACGGTGCTGGCGCAGGCGCGTGAGCCCCAGGAACCTGGAGCAGCAAAGCTGGCGATGGCGCTCGATCAGCAGGGACGCTTTTCGGAGGCGGCGCAGGCCTGGCGCGGCCTCGCCGAGCGCAATCCCCGGGATGCCATGGCATGGGCCAGCCTCGGGCTGGATCTGGCGCGGCAGGGCAAATATCCAGACGCAGTAACGGCCTACCGCACAGCGCTGAAGCTGAATCCGCGCATTCCCGGCCTGCAACTGAACCTCGGGCTCGCGCTGTTCAAGCAGGGCAAGCTCGATGAGGCGATCCCGCCGCTGAAACAGACGCTCGCGACGTCGCCCGGCAATGCGCAGGCCGGCATCCTGCTGGGCATGAGTTATTACGGAAGCGCTCACTACGCTCAGGCTGTCCCGTATCTGCGCGCAGCGGTGGAGAAGTCGCCGCAGAACGTGGAAATGCGTGGCGTACTGGCGCAGAGCTGCCTCTACGCGAAGCAATACAACTGTGTTCTGGACGAGTACAAGCAGATCCTCCTCGTGAATCCGGACTCCGCGCAGGCGCACATGCTGGCCGGTGAAGCGCTGGATGGGATGAATGAGACGGAAAAGGCGATCGCGGAATTTCAGGCGGCGGAGAAAGCAGCTCCGACGGAGCCAAACGTGCATTTTGGCCTGGGCTATCTGCTGTGGAAGCAGCGTCGGTACGAGGAGGCTGCGGAGGAGTTCAGGAAAGAGATTGAGAACGAGCCGATGCATGCGCCGGCGCTCGCGTATCTCGGCGACACGGAGATGAAGCTGGAGCATCCTGCCGAGGCCGAGGCGATTCTGCGCCGAGCTGTGCATCAGGCAGGAGCGACCTCTCTGGCGTGGCTCGACCTGGGCATCGTGCTGGCGGGAGAGGGCAAGAACGACGAGGCAGCAGCGGACTTTCGCCAGGCGATCCAGCTGGAGCCGGACGGTGTGGATGCACACTGGCGGCTGGCGCGGCTGGATCAGGCGACAGGGAAGACCGAAGAGGCCCGGGCGGAGTTTGCGAAGGCGCGCGCGCTGCACGAAAAGCAAGACAAGGGTCTGGTGCAGCAGCTGACACCACCGCCGTCTGGTGCGACGCAGAAAACGCCGTGATCAGCGCCGGGCGACAAACGTGACCTGAGGGATGCGGAACCAGATCGAGTCGCCGTCGATCTGGATGCGAAGCCAGTCGCGCAGTTCGAGTGAAGCGGTGGTGAAGATGAGGCGCAGCTCGGCGACGCGATCCGATGGCGTCCTGGCCCGGCGCACCCAGTCGTCGAAGTCCATGCCGCGCGGGCTCTCGCTGTAGTGGTCGGTGACTTCCTGCTCAATCGTCAGGCCGACGTTCTGGAGGAATTTTCTCCATATGCTGAGGCGATAGCCGCGAACGTGTGACGGGTCCCGCGTCTTCTCGATGTGTTGGAAGAGGGTGTCGAGCGCGTCGTCTTCCGGACCGTAGTTGTCGACCAGGACTACTTTGCCGCCCGATTTGGCCACGCGCGTCATCTCGTGAACCGCGGCGGCGTTGTCGGCAAAGTGATGCGAAGCCAGGCGGACGGTGACGATGTCGAATTCACCGTCTGGAAAGGGGAGCCTCTCCGCGGGGCCCTGCCTGGTCATGACGTTGGTGAGCCCGCGTTCTGCCGCGTTCTTCGCGGTTTCAGCGAGCATGGCCTCGGTCAGGTCGTAGGCGACGACTCGCTGAACATGCGGCGCAAAGGCCAGGGCTGTGTGACCCGCGCCGGTCGCGATGTCCAGAACCGTATCCGTCGCACGCGGAGCGGCGAGTGCAACCAGGGCCGCCAGCGCGGTGCGGTCGCCGTGTCCCGTGCTGGTGGAGTAGGCGGCGGCCGTCGCGCCGAATTGCTGCTGCACCTTCTCGTGGACGGACTGCTCGGTCGTGTTCGTCATAAGCCCATGCTAGAAGGGCGTGCGTGGGCCTGTCGAACAGCAGGCGCGGTTATTTGAGGGCGCGGTGTGACGACCTTTTGTGACAGGGATCACAGGCGATCGTACGGCTCGGCGAATTCAATCTTTAGGTGGAGGCTTCGCCCCAGAGCGAGCGATAGTCTCAGCTGTTCCCCAGAGAAGAGGAGTGGAGGTGGGCGGCAACTGGAAAGATCAGTTTGCGGACGCACCCGATGTACTGAAGCGCACGCCGGAGGACCGGAGCGTGGTGTGGGCGGGCGCTGTTCCCATTGGCGGCGATGCGTTCGTCACCATGGCCGGCCCGTGTTCGGTGGAAACCGAACACCAGCTGATGGAGACCGCGGTGCGAGTCGCAGCGGCGGGAGCGCGGGTGCTGCGCGGAGGAGCGTTCAAGCCGCGGACTTCGCCGTACGCGTTCCAGGGTCTGGGTCTTGAAGGGCTGAAGCTGCTGGCTCGCGCGGGCGAGGCAACCGGCCTTGCGGTTGTCACCGAGGTGATGTCGGCAGCGGATGCGCCGATGGTCGCCGAGTACGCTGACATTCTCCAGATTGGGTCGCGGAGCATGGAGAACTACGCTCTGCTGGAAGCGGCTGCGAAGACCGGCCGGCCGATTCTGCTGAAGCGGGGCATGGTGGCCACCGTTGCCGATCTGCTGCGATCGGCGCAATGCATCGTGAGCCACGGAAATCCCAACGTGATTCTGTGCGAGCGCGGCATTCGCACGTTCGAAACGGCGACGCGCAACACCTTCGACATCGGCGCGATTGTTGTGCTGAAGGAAATCTGCCGCCTTCCGGTGATCGCCGATCCCAGCCACGCGGCGGGGCGCAGATCTCTGGTTCCGGTGCTGGCGCGGAGCGCGGTGGCGGCCGGCGCCGATGGCCTCATCGTCGAGGTGCATCCGGATCCCGACCATGCGTGGAGCGACGGCGAGCAGTCGCTCACATTCACTGAATTCGGCACGATGATGGCCGACCTTGCTCCCTGGTGCGAGCTGCGGTCCTGCTGTGAGTACGCACTGGAGACGGTTGCGTGAGATGGCGCGCAACAGCGGCGGGCGCGACATGCGGGCTGTTGCTGGTCGCGCTTGCGTATGGATTTCCTTCGCAGCAACGCCAAATACCCAATGGGGAACAAAAGGGACCAACAGAAATGCCTCCCGTGATGTTCACGGCGGCGCCGGTCTATCAGTCGCTGGCTGCGCTGCACGGACGTGACCGGTTCCCCAAAGGCGCGCAGCTCATGGTGCTGCGTTCCGGACAGATGCAGCCGCTGGTCACGGGATTTGCTGCCAGCGCCGACGCCAGCGTCTCCTTCGATGGGAAGACAGTGCTGTTTGCAGGCAAGAAGACCGCGGAGGATCCGTGGCAGATCTGGCGGGTGCCGGTGGAAGGCGGAAGGCCGCAGCTCGTGCTCGGCGGCAAGACGGATCTGATCCGCCCGCTGTGGATGCCGGACGGACGGATGGTCTACGCGCGGCGCGAAGCCAGCGGATTCACGCTCGAGGCTGCCGGGCTGGATGGGTCCGGGGCGCTGTGGCTGAGTTATCTGCCGGGAAATTTCATCCCCGACGATGTGCTGCGCGATGGGCGCGTGCTGTTCGAGTCGGATTTTCCGCTGGGCGCGGACGCGACGCTCCAGCCCGCGGCGCGCATGGCCGGACCCCAGACGGAGATGTTTCTGGTGTACGCGGATGGGAGCGGTGTGGAGAGCGTACGCTGCGACCATCCTGACGGACTGAAGACTGAGGGCCGGGAGCACGGACGCGAGATCGGCGTTGGCTCGAGGGTCGCCGGTGCCGGCGACATTGTCTTCACGCAGAGAGGGCGGCTGGTGCGGTTCACCTCGGCGCTGGCCGATGAGGCTCCGGTTGCGGCTCCGGCGAAGGAATACGCAGGGGATGTCGCGGAACTCCCGGACGGCCGCTGGCTCTTGTCCGAGCGCAGGCCGGACCAGGGGCACTTCGCCATGGCGGTGTGGACGCCGGGTACACCCGCGCTGACAGAGATTGCGCAGGATGCACAGCGGGATGTGGTCGAGCCGGTGGTGGTTGCGCCGCGTGCGGTTCCGAACCGGCATCCTTCAGCGCTGCATGACTGGACCTACGGCAATCTGCTGGCGCTCGATGCGCGGCAGTCGCGTGGCGGAAACCTGACGATGGTCCCGGCGCTGGTGCGTGCGGAAACGATGGGTGAGGATGGGCGCCCGGTCTCGCTCGGCACAGCTCCCGTGGAGAACGACGGTTCGTTCTTCGTCCAGGCAACAGGCGATCGGCCGCTGCGCTTCATCCTGCTCGACGCGGCGGGCCATCCGCTGCGTGCGGAGCACGGATGGTTCTGGGTGCGGCGCGGCGAGCAGCGCATCTGCGTGGGCTGCCACACCGGGCCGGAGCGCGCGCCGGAGAACCGCGTCCCCCTCGTTCTGCTGCATTCCACCACACCTGTGGATTTGACGGGCGGGGCCGCCGCTGCCGCGACAACGGGAGGCCACTGAAATGCACCTGCGACTGTTGCTTATTCTGGGATTGGGCTCGACGGCTATGGCGCAGGGTGCGGCTCCCACTTCGCCGCAATCGCGCGCTGCGGAGAATTCCGGGGCGAAGTCTGCGATTCGCTTTGAAGATGCCACGGCGAAGGCGGGCATCGACGCCACGGACAGTATTGGATCGGCGCAATTGGGATCGCTGCTCGAAGGCACGGGCGCGGGCTGCGTGTGGTTCGACTACAACAACGACGGCCTGCCCGATCTGTATGTGCTGAGCGGTCGAACGCTGCCGCCCTCTATGACGCCGCACCCTCTGGCTTCTGCGCCGAACCCGCCGCCGCAGAACCATCTCTACCGCAACAACGGCAACGGTACATTCACCGATGTGACGGAAAAAGCGGGGCTCAATCCGGACCTGTATTCGGTGGCGGTGACCGCGGCGGATTACGACAACGACGGCTACGAAGATCTGTTGGTGACCGGTTACGGGCGCGTGATTCTCTACCACAACAACGGTAACGGCACCTTCACCGACGTGACGGAGAAGGCCGGACTCAAAGTCGACGGATGGTCGATCAGTTCGACCTGGCTCGATTACGATCGCGACGGCTGCCTGGATTTATTTATCGGCCGCTATGTGAAGTTCGATCCGAACTACCACAACTACTACGCCGCCGATAACTACCCTGGCCCCCTCGACTATGAGGGCGAGACGAACAAGCTCTTCCACAATAACTGCGACGGTACCTTCACCGACGTGACGGAGAAGTCCGGGATTGGCGCATCCATCGGCCGCACCATGGGCGTCACAGCGGCTGACTTCGACGGCGATGGCTGGCCGGACATCTATGTCGCCAACGACCGCACGGAGAACTTTCTCTTCCATAACAAGCATGACGGGACGTTTGAGGAGATCGCCAGCGACGCCGGTGTTGCCTATGGACAGAACGGCGAGGCGACCTCGTCGATGGGGCCGGTCTTTGCGGACATCACGGGCGGCGGCCGGCTCGACCTGTGGGTGAGCGATGCGCACTACAACCGCCTGATGAAGAACAACGGCAAGGGCGGATTCGACGACATCGGCATCGCGTCGGGCCTTTCGCAGGCCAATGCGCAGTATGTGAGCTGGGGGTCGGGCGTTTACGACTTTGACAATGACGGCTGGCTCGACATCCTGATTTTCCATGGCGGACTGATCCACATGATCCCGCAGGAGCACTCGGTGTTTCATGCGCTGGGCCAGGGGAGATTTGAAGACGTTTCCGAGACGGCTGGATCGGTCGTGAACACGCGAACCGTGGCACGCGGAGCCTGCTTTGCCGACTACGACAACGACGGCAAGGTCGACGCGTATGTCGTGAACCTGGGCGCGAAGGGCTCTCTGCTGCACAACGTCTCGACCGGTACGGGGCACTGGGTCGCGATTCAGCTGAAAGGCGGTCGGACAGAGAAGAACAAAGCGGGGAGCAATCGCGACGGAATCGGTGCGCGCGTCGAACTGTGGGCGGGCGGCAGAGAGCAGGTTGCCGAGCGCGTGGCATCGTCGGGGTATTTATCCCAGAACGACGGGCGCCTGCATTTTGGGCTGGGCGCGGCCACAAAGGTCGACAAGATCGTCGTGCACTGGCCGAGCGGGCGCGAGCAGACGCTGGAGAACCAGAATGTCGATCGCGTGCTCACAGTCGAGGAGCCGCAATGAGACGGCTGGTACTGGCGACGGTGTGCGCGGGCACAGTCTGTTGTTGCCTGCTGGGGCTGCCCGGGGTGACGCGCGTTGCGGCACAGCCGGATCCGACTCCGGAGGAGCGGTACGCCTCTCCTCTCGAGTTGCTGCTGTCGCCCGACGGCACGCGGCTCTTTGTGTTGTGCCAGGGCGCGGACGAGGTCCGCGTTTTGAACGTCTCCACGGGCCGCGTGCTGCAGATCATTCCTGTGGGACACGTGCCACGTGGGCTTTCGCTGTCGCCGGATGGCCGGCGATTGTTCGTGACGAATTCCTGGGACGATACTGTCACCGTCATTGATACAAATACGGCGTCCGTGATTGCCACTTGGCCCGCGGGATACGAGCCCTCCAGCGTCGTGGAGGATCGGGCAGGGAAGCGGCTGTTCGTAGCCGACCGCATCGGCAACAACATTACCGTGCTCGACGCGGCGACCGGCGCGGAGCAGGAAACGCTGGAGGCGGGGCGTGGAGCCAGCTATCTGGCCATGACGGCAGACGGCAGCCGGCTGTATGCCACACATGTCTATCCCAATCCCACGCCGCATCGCACGCCTCCGAAGTCGGAGATCACCGTCATCGATCCGCAGCGCGCGCAGGTGGTCGATCGCATCTCGCTGCCGTATATCGCCGGCATGTTCCATGTGGCGCTTTCACGGGATGGGCGGCTCGGCGTCGTGGGTCAGGTGCATCCGAAGAACCTGGTGCCGCTCGCGCATGTCGAGCATGGGTGGGCCTTCGTCGACACGCTGACCGTCTTCGGCGCCGATGTCGGAAAGCCGGTCGAAGTGCCGCTGGATGAGCTGGAGCGCTACTTTGCCCGGCCTTTCGGCATCGCGATTGCACCGGATAAGTCACGGATCTATGTCAGCCACGGCGGCTCAGATTACGTGTCGGTCATCGATGTGCGGCGCATGCTCGCGTATATCCACGCGCATCCCGAGCCGTTTGCCGAAGACCTGTCGGCGAGCGCGCACTATGTCGTCGCGCGGATTCCCGTGGGTAAGAATCCGCGGGGAGTCCTGCTGACCCGCGATGGCGCGCGGCTCTACGTCGCCAATCGCCTCGACGACTCGATCAGCCTCATCGACACACGAACGCTGCGCGTGACGCAGACCCTCCAGCTGGCCGGACCCGGGAAAGTCTCGCCGCTGCGCCGTGGCGAGCAGACCTTCTACGAGGCACATGCCTTCCAGGGTGCGTTCGGCTGCGCCAACTGCCACATCGATTCCACCTTCGACGGCCTGCAATGGGATCTGGAGCCCGACGGCTTCGGCAAAGACATCGTCGACAACCGGCTGCTCGAAGACCTGCGCGGCACGGAACCGTTCAAGTGGAATGGCGGAAATCCAACGATTGCGCAGGAGTGCGGCTTTCGTACAGAGATGTATTTCTGGCGCTCCCAAAACTACGACGATCTGCGCCTGGCCGATCTGGTGCTTTACATCCGGCATCTGCCGCTGCGGCCGAATCGCTGGCGGGCGGCGGACGGCAGGCTGACATCGGCGCAGGAGCGCGGTCGCGTCCTCTTTTACCGAACCGTCGACAAGCTGGGGCAGCCGATCCCGCAAACCAGCCAGTGCGCCTACTGCCACAGCGGCCCGAAGGGGACGAGCCAGAAGTCCTTCGACGTGGGGACCGGCAAACCGACCGACAACAGCGGCCTCTTCGATACGCCGCAGCTGATGAACATCGCGCTGACCGCGCCTTACCTGCACGACGGCTCGGCGCAGACGCTGGAGGAAATCTGGACGGTCTACAACCCGCACGATCAGCATGGCCGGACCAACGATCTGACCAAGGACGAACTCAACGATTTGATTGAGTATCTGAGGACTCGATGAGAAGGACGATTGGCATTGCGATGGTTTTGGCGGTGGCATGCGCAACCGGACTTGCAGGACAGGGTAAGGCGCGGCCGGCTCGGCCAGTCCACGCCGCGCAGGTGGCGTCGACTCCGGTGATGCCGCGGTTCCGCTTCGAGAATTTCACCACGGCGAACGGCCTGCCCGACGATCACGTGTACGCGGTGCTTGTGGACGGCGATCGGATCTGGGCGGGCACCGACAACGGCCTCGCCGAGTACGAGAACGGCCAATGGAAGGTGTACACACCAGCGGACGGCCTGGCACATCGGGCTGTGCTTTCGCTCGCGCTGGATAAGCGCACCGGCGCCGTCTGGGCCGGAACCATGGGCGGGCTGAGCCGTATCTCGGCCGGCAGGATCGATACCTACACGCAGCTCAACTCGGGCCTGAGCAATGACGTTGTGTATGGCGTGTCCGTCGAAGGCGAAAACGTCTGGGTCGCCACGGCAGCCGGCGCGTGCAGGTTGAATACGCGCACCGGCGAGTGGTCCCTCTACAACGAGCGCAACACGCCGATGATCGAGATCTGGGCCTACGGGGTGTCTGCGGCGGCGGACAAGGTTTACTACGCCGTTTGGGGCAGCGGGCTGCTCGAGTACAACCAGAAAACCGGCGCGTGGGATAAGTACGAGGATCCCGACGGCGAAACCGAAATGGTGGTGCTCAAGGATCAGGGCCTCATCCACGAGATCACGACTTCGGTGAGTTATGTGGATGACGTGGTCTGGGTAGCGACTTACTTCGGCGACAGTCACTACGACGGCCGCTACTGGCATAACTTCCTGACCAAAGACAGCGGTCTGCCGAGTAATTTCACCAATACCGTCAGGGGCGTGGACAGGAACCGCGCCTGGTTCGGTACCGACAGGGGACTGGCTTACTACGACGGAACAAACTGGGCCGTCTATCGGCCGTCGCTGACAACGGGCAAGCCTGAGATGACGGTGCGCAACGCGGCAGGAAACGTCACCGAGATTCCGGTAACGACGGCGCCCGCGCATAACTACGTTCTCGGGATCGATTTTCAGAGCCGCGACATCTGGGTTGCGACCGCGAAGGGCTTAAGTCACGGAATTTACCAACCATAGGAGCTACTTATGAGTGCAATTGCGGAGTTACTGGCAGGCCTGGCGCACGCGCCCATTCAAAAGCGCGCGATCACGAACTACGGTGTCCTGAACGAGGCCTATGCCTATGCGAAGCCGAGTTCGTTCTCACGCGGGATGCGCATCGATCTGAACGGGCTGACCATTTTGCTGATCTCCGGCACGGCGAGCATCGATGAGAGCGGCAGGAGCGTTCACATCGGCGATCTGCGCGCGCAGTGCCGGCGCACCTTTGACAACATCACCGGGCTGCTGGAGAGCGAGGGCTGCACCTGGAAGGATATCGTGCGGACCAGCTGCTACCTGCGCGATATCGATCGCGACTACGAAGCGTTCAACGAAGAGCGGACGGCGTTCTTCAAAGCGCAGGGGCTCGACCCGCTGCCGGCGTCGACGGGTATTCAGGCGAAGCTGTGCCGGCCGGAGCTGCTGGTGGAGATCGAAGCCATCGCGATGTTCCTGACGCCGAAGAAAGAGGAGTAGCCGCCATGAAGTGCGGAAGGGGCTGGACGTGCGGGCTAGCGTTCGCCGCTGCGCTCGTGCTGACGGCGGCGGCTGGGGTAGCGCAGACCGCGGAGGGACCGGGCGCGAAAACGCCGGGACCGGGCTGCTCGTGCGGGACTCATCCGCCGGGTCCGCCTCCGGATCGAACCGTCGCGCCGTACGCGGGGACCCCGAGCGATCTGGAGCCCTACGAGAAGTTTGCCGAGCCGTACTACCGCAACTACACCACGCCGAACATCTACACCGGCGCCGCGCGCGATATTCCCGATCCCAAAGACGTGAGCGAAGTGCGGATCGGATTTCTGGGGCCGATTGAGAAACAGGCCGACCAGGTCTTCGGACTGCGCATGCTCCACGGCGCCGAGCTCGCCATCGATGAGGCCAATGCGCGCGGCGGTTATGGCGGCAAACCTTTCCGGCTGATGATTCATGATGACTACAACAACTGGCAGCGCGGTTCGGAGTACGGCGAGCGGCCGACGACTGAGGCGATCTGGGGATCGCCGTCCGATGAAGCCGTGAAGATGATCTACGACGATCACGACTGGGCGATCTTCGGGTCGATGAGTTCCGAGTCGACGCACATCATTCTGCGTGTCGCGCTAAAGGCGGAAATTCCCATCGTCAACTCGGAGTCGACCGACCCGACGATTCCGGAGACCTATATTCCCTGGTACTTCACCGTCATTCAGGACGATCGTGTGCAGTGCTACACGCTGGCGCGGCGCATCTTCACCGAGCTGGGCCTGAAGCGGCCGGCCCTGCTGCGCGTGAACAACCGCTATGGGCGCATGGGCGTGGGGAAGTTTCGCGACGCATCGCGGCGGCTGGGGCATCCGGTTGTGATCGAGCAGAAATTCCTGCCCGGCGATACGGATTTTCATCGTGCACTGCGCATCATTCGCGATTCGCGTGCGGACGCCATCGTGCTGTGGGCCAACGAGGCCGAGTCCGGCGAAATCCTGAAGGAGATGCGCGAGCTGGGAATGCATCAGCGCGTCTTCGGCAGCTATCGCACACTGGGCAACGAGTTGCTGGCGAAAGCGGGGCCGGCGGCGGAGGGATTCGAGGCGGTGTATCCCTACGATCCGTCGCGGAGCGATCCGAAGTGGCTCGGGTTCAACGAACGGTATGAGGCGCAGTATCACGAGAAGCCGGAGCAGTTCGCGGCGCTGGCCTATGATGCGATGAACATCCTGCTGAAGGCGATCTGCGAGGCGGGACTGAATCGCGCACGCATCCAGGACGCGCTCTATCAGGTGTACCAATACGACGGCGTGACCGGGCGCATGGTCTTCGATCCGAACAACAAGAACGTGAGCCCGATGTTTTTGGGAACGGTGCATGACGGGAAGGTCACGTATCGGGTGGAGCCGATGGGTATCAGCAGTCAGCAGTCAGCGGCCAGCGATCAGCAGAAAAGTGCTGCGCCGGCACCTTACGCACGCGTCGGTGAAGACGGCGTGAGCTACCTGGGACCGCACGAGGCGGACATCCCTAAAGCCGAGGCGAAGATTGTCCTCTTCGGTCCGCATGCAACGGAGGTGGCCGCGAGCGCTGAGGTGCGCGAGGCGATTGGCGAGAACGCAAACGTCTCCGGCGTGATCGCGGTGGAAAGCTCGCAGAACTGGGGGAAGGCTTCGACCGGCCTGGTCCATGCGCTGATGGACGAGCACGCGCTGGCGATCGTGGCGCTGGATCGCGACTGCGCGCATCTCGCCGAGCAGCTTTCACTGAAGGTTTTTGTGCCGGTGGTGGCTCTGGCAGACGACCGCGCGCTCACGTCGACGAATGTGCCGTGGATCTTTCGTTTGCCGGCGACCACTCGACCCGTTGAGGCAGTGCGCTTGCTCGTCGATGCGGCGCAGAGAAGTGGCGACAATCCGGAAAAGCTGCGGGCGGTGCTGGCTTCAGGAACACTGCTGGCGGGAGTGCGGTTCGAGGAGACGGGCGAGCCGGCGAACTAAGAGCGCTCAGGCCGTCACAAGGCTGGGGCGGGGCACCGGCGAAACCTTCGACTTCGCTTTGGCCTTCTCGGTCCCCAGCGTGACCAGCTTCCAGGCGGAGCGATCGCGCATCAGGCGCGAGACGAGCGCCGTGTGCATGGCGTGTCCGGCGCGCTCGGCGACCACGTGGCCGAGGATGTGATGACCGGCCAAGGCCAGGTCACCGATCAGGTCGAGCACTTTGTGTCGAACAAACTCGTCCCGGAATCGCAAATTGCCGTTCAGCACGCCCTGGCGGCTCAGCACGATCACGCTCTCCTCGCTCGCGCCGCGGATCAGGCCCATGTCGCGCAGCTTCTTCTCGTCTTCGCGCCAGCCGAAGGTGCGGGCCGGGGCGATCTCGCGTTCATAGTCACCCGTGGCCAGGTCCACCTGATATCCCTGGCAGCCGATCGGAGCAGGGAAGTCGATTTTGTACGAGACGGAGTAGCCGTCGCCTGGGTAGACTCCAATGAATTTATCGCCCTCGCGCACTTCCACGCTTTTAAGGATGCGCAGGTATTCGCGCCGCCGCCGCTGGCTCTTCAGGCCGACTTCGCGGAACGCCTGCGTGTACGGCAGGGCACTACCGTCCAAGATGGGCAGTTCAAGATTGTCCAACTCGACGACGACGTTATCGACCCCCGCGCCGAGAAAAGCCGAGAGCAGATGCTCCGTCGTCGAGATCAGGACGCCCTGCCGCATGAGACTGGTGGCGTAACTGACTTTGGCCACATTGCGTCCGGTGGCGGGGATTTCGAAGCCGTCCAGATCGGTGCGGCGGAAGACCACGCCGGAACCGCCGACCGCAGGCAACAGGCGCATGCGAACCGGGGCACCGCTGTGAAGGCCAACGCCGGCGAACTCGATCGGGGAGGAAATTGTGTTTTCCAGGTGCGATGATTCAGCCAAGCGCTTTCCTCAATGAAGACATAGACTACAACCGGAAATGAAAAGTTGTAGTGTGGCAAAATCGCCACACTGGGATTCCGAAAGTAATAGTCACAGGATGGACAATACCTATGACAAGTATAGAAAAAGTAAAGACTTACAGGAATGATCCGCTGCAGCAGGCGGTCGCCGCCTCCGAGTCCAGGTTGATGGATTGGATACGCCGGCTCGTTGAGATCGAGTCGCCGAGCGACGACAAACCCAGCGTCGATCGTTGTACGGAAGCGGTCGCCGACCTGGCCTCGTCCCTGGGGGCAAAGGTGCGGCGCCATCGCCAGCGCGCATTCGGCGACGTGCTGGAGCTGCGCTTCGAGCCCGCGAGACGAAAGAAGAATCCGGCGCCGGTGATGCTGCTCGGTCACCTTGATACAGTCTGGCCACTGGGAACACTATCCAGCATGCCGTTCCGGATCGCCAAAGGACGGGCGTGGGGTCCGGGCGTGCTCGATATGAAAGCCGGAGTCGTGATGGGATTGACCGCGATCGAAGCTCTGTGCGCGACCGACACACTGGAGCGGCCGGCTGTTTTTCTTCTGAATGGTGACGAAGAAGTAGGCAGCACCGTCTCAAGGCCAATCACGGAGAAGCTGGCTCGCCGGTGCGCGGCGGTCTTTGTGCTGGAACCGGCGCAGGGGCTCGACGGCGCCTATAAGACAGCGCGCAAAGGCGTGGGCGACTACACGCTACGCGTGAAAGGCGTGGCGGCGCACGCCGGCGTGGATTTCCAGAAGGGGCACAGCGCGATCCATGAGCTGGCCTGGCAGCTGGAGAAGGTGCGCGGGTTTACGGAGCTCGATCGCGGGCTGACGGTGAATGCCGGCGTGATTCGCGGCGGCACGAGGACGAACGTGATTGCAGCCGAAGCCGAGGCGGAGATCGATGTGCGCATTGCCCGCGCAAAAGATGCGGAACGGATCGAGCGGAAGTTTCATTCTCTGCGCGTTCGCGACCGCTCCTGCGTCCTGCAGGTGGAGGGTGGGATGAATCGGCCGCCGATGGAACGCAGCCGCGGCACGGTCGCACTTTTCCGCCGCGCCGCAACATTGGCCGCGGAGATGGGGTTCTCACTGGCGGAAGCCGCGACGGGCGGTGGTTCCGACGGTAACTTCACGGCTGCGCTGGGTGTGCCCACACTCGATGGAATGGGTGCAGTCGGCGAAGGGGCTCATGCATCTCATGAATCGGTACTGTTGAACCAACTGGCGCCGCGGACGGCATTGCTGGCGGAGATGATTCGAACCACCTGAGGGGATTTCGATGCTGAAGCTGATGGAGATTGCGCTGCTGGCCGTGACGATTCTGATTGTCCTGGGACTGGTGATGGCCGGACAGCCCGAGGCGCCTCCCGTCTCCGATCATGCGATCGGCGCGCAGGAGCGGCACGACGACGGGCAGCATCAGAAAGCGAGCTGAAAACGGCGTTCAGCGTTCGGTTCTCAGCGTTCAGGGGACCACGACCTGTGGAATCACACCGGCGCGGAGCCGCTGCTCGACGCCCTCCAACATGCTGGCCACCAGCGCCAGCGGCAATCCGACCACATTGAAATAGCAGCCGTGGATGCGTGGGATCCAGCGCGCAACGCGGCCCTGGATCGCGTAGGCGCCGGCCTTGCCCTGCGGCTCGCCGGTGGCGATGTACTCGGCCAGTTCATCGTCGGTTGGGGTCAGCATCGTCACCCACGTGACCTCGGCCGCGACCTCGGTGATGGTGTCCTTTTCAGTCGGAGCCACGATCGCGACTCCGGTGATCACTTTGTGCGTGGCGCCGCCGAGCAGGCGCAGCATGCGGGTCGCGTCGGCATCGTCTTCGGGTTTGCCCAGGATCTCGCCATTCGGTGCGACCACCGTTGTGTCTGCGCCGAGAATCAAGGTTGGTTCGTCGTGCCTGTTGCGGAGCGCCGCAAATTCCGGTGAAGCCGCGACGGTCTCGGCCTTCTCGCGCGCCAGACGGAGCACGTAGCCGATCGGCGTCTCGCCGGGGCGCACCTCTTCCGGCACGTCCGCGGGCAGCACCTCAAAGGTGTAGCCCGCCTGCGTGAGCAGATCGCGACGACGCGGCGATGCCGAAGCCAGCACCAGCATGAGGAAATTATTGCAGAGGACGTTGCAGCGGGTTCTTCCAGCGAAGACCTGGGAATCGGGCGAAGTCGTTGTCTGCGGAAACCAGTACGGCGTCGTGTTCGATCGCCAGCGCCGCCAGATGCGCATCGTTCGTCAGGTTTCCAGCGGTTCCAACCTGTTGCAAAAAACGGCGCAGGATGAGGCCATGTTCCGGTCCCGGATGCGCGATAGATACCGAGGGGTGATTGAGCCAGGTCTGCACGAAAGAGCAGGCAGTGTCGACGGTGAGCGGCCGGTCGTGAAGCCCGATTTTTGTCGTGATGCGAAGGAATCCCAGAATCACGACCCAGGCCAGAAGCAGTGGTTCGCCGCCAGAAAGCGCCTTTTCCAGCCAGGCGCGTGCCGCCTCATGGGAGGGCGAATTTCGATTCACTGAATAGATAAAAAGATTCGTGTCAGGGAGAATCACTTTCCCTGAGCCATCTTCCGCAGGATTTCTTCGTCCTCAAGATCGGCTGCCAGTTGGAGAGCCTTATCGACGTTGAAGTAACTCTTTCCCATGGCCGCGGTCTTTTGGCGAAATCGGGGTACTTTGTGCGCACGAAGGCCGGAGCGAATCGCGTCGTTCACCGTGTCGCGGAATGAGGTGCCGCGGTCGCGCATAACCCGGCGCAAGAGCTGGTCCACGTCCGGATCGAGAGTGATGGTGGTGCGCATACTGAGGCAGTGTAGCATCAAAGCATCAACCGGAGTGATGCATTGATGCCAGGGGCTACGAGTGCTCGGGACTGGACCCCGGCTCGGGGAAATCCGAGTCGCTGTCCTTGATCTCCTCGTCCGTCTCGCGATGCCCCAGCTGATTGGCCAGGCGATTGTGCGACTCGCCGGGGCGGGAGGTTTCAGGCGGCGCGTCTTCGATCGCACCCTTGTTCACGTCCGCATCCTTGTTCTTCATCGTTCCTCCCCGGGAATCTCGCGCCGCAGCGTACGTGAGTGGATGCATGCCTCGCGCCTGGGCGATGCCCAGCGCCGCCTCCTGAATCGTCGACCTGTTATTTTGGACCGAATGGACTCGCGATTCAATCCAGTCGATCTGCTCGCCGTGGCCCTCGCGGAAGCGCGCACGGGGCGCGACGAAGGAGGCATCCCCATCGGCGCCGCAATCTTTACCCCTGACGGCCGCCTTCTCGGCTCCGGACGCAACCGGCGCGTGCAGCACAACGATCCCTCTGCGCACGGCGAGACCGATGCCTTCCGTAATGCGGGGCGCCAGCGCTCGTACCGCGACCTGATCATGGTCACCACGCTCGCACCCTGCTGGTATTGCAGCGGCCTGATTCGGCAATTCGGATTCGGCACGGTGATCGTCGGCGAAAGCCGTACCTTTGAGGGCGGGCTGGCTTGGCTGCGCGAGCTGGGCATCGAAGTCATCAATCTCGACTCGCAGCAGTGCGTCGATCTGTTGAACGCCTTCATCGGCGAGCATCCGGAGATCTGGAACGAAGACATCGGGAACTAGCCGGGACTGGCCGTCCAGGCCCATTCGACGCGCAACTCGCTTCGCTCGACGCTTGCTCAGGGCAGGCTTATGCGCTCCGCGCCGCGGTGGCCGGGCACTGAGCCGGAGACGAGTCAGGCCGCCGGGCCTTTTTGGGCGGTGTCGCAGAGCATGTCGGAGTGGATGTTCAGCCCGATGTTGCTCATATTGTAGAAGTGCTCAGTGGCCACCAGCCAGACGATCTCGCAGATCTGCCGCTCGGTGTAGTGGCGCGTCATGCGAGCGAAGGCGTCCCGGTCCACGCGTTTGTTTCGCGTCAGCTCCGTCACGTAGTCGAGTGCCGCGCGCTCCGCATCCGTGAAGAGCGGGCTTGTGGAGTAGTCGGACAGTGCATCGAATTTCGCCTGATTCATCGAGGCCTTGATCGTGAAAGCTCGTCCGATATCGATGCAGAAGAGACACACATTGATGCGCGCCACCTGCTCGCGGATCAGCATCACCGTCTCCCGGGGAAGCGTGAGCTTCTTATCGAGCGCGCCGACTTTGCCGTAGAACTGCCCAAAGCCCAGCGGCATCCGCGCCATGAACACCTTGAGCGGCGTCATGACCTTGCCGAACTGCCGGCGGGACATGGCATAGACCAGTTTGAGCATCAGCCCCCTGGGTTTTTCGACCGGCGGGAGCAGCGGTTCATCCAATCCACTCGGGCTGAGATCAGGCTGTTTCATCGTTGCAGGCATGGGAGCCTCCAGTTCGCGAATCATGTCACAACCGGCGAGTCCGGTTCGTCATTACCATGACGAAAGAGCGCGGGAGAATGTGACCGATGGACGAGCACGACTTTCTGGCGGAGCGGTTCGAGGAAAACCGCGGACATCTGCGCGGTGTGGCCTACCGGATGCTCGGCTCTCTGAGCGATGCCGACGACGCCGTCCAGGAATCCTGGCTGCGCCTGAGCCGCGTCGGCGCGGACGGCATCGATAACCTCGGCGGCTGGCTTACGACTGTTGTTGCACGCGTCTGCCTCGACATGCTGCGCTCGCGCCAGTCGAAGCGCGAGGAACCGCTGGAAACGCCCGCCGGAAGCGACCCGCCCGCCCATCCGCGTGCGAAGACCGATCCCGAAAGCGAGGCGTTGCTGGCGGATTCCGTCGGTCTGGCGCTGCTGGTGGTGCTCGACCGCCTGGATCCTGCCGAGCGTCTGGCCTTCGTGCTGCACGATATGTTCGATCTGCCGTTCGAGGAGATCGCCGGAATCGTCGGGCGCTCCGAAGCAGCCGCACGGCAGTTGGCCAGCCGCGCGCGGCGGCGCGTTCGTGGCGCCGATCTTGCAGCGAGTGAGTCTATCGGACGCCAGCGCCGCGTGGTCGATGCCTTTCTGACCGCCGTGCGCGCCGGCGATGTGCCCGGTCTGGTCGCGCTGCTCGATCCGGGATTCGAGGTGCAGGCGGACAACGTCGCCGCTCCTGCAGGCCTGCCGCAGGGCATTCACGGCGCGGAAGCCTGGGCGAGGGAGGCGGTGGAGACCGCGCGCGGTGCGAGGTTCGCGCGCGTGGCCCTGGTGGATGGCAGCGTGAGCCTGGTGGTCGCCCCGAAGGGGAGACTCTTCCGCGTGCTGCGCTTCACGATGGCCGGCGAAAAAATCGCCGCGATGGAAATCATTGGCGATAAGGAGCGCCTGCGCCAGCTCGATCTGGCCGTTCTCAGCGATTAAGACCGGCACAGCAGTGCACGCACGTGGCTGCGGCGGAAGTCCACTCCGGCATTTTCGTCAGAAAGAGCGCGAATAAGCAGAGCTATTCACTTGCCTGCAGTGACGATTGTCACCGACAATCGTCCACATTGACCTGCATTCTGTTCTGTACCCCGCGTTGGTTGCCGATGCCCACGGCCGGCTGCCACCGCTCCTGAAGTCTTCTCCGCCCGTATCCGCTGCAGCCCGGGCGGGTACCGGGAACCGGAAGTCGCGACTGTCCGCTGGCAGTCAGGGAGAACATCATGCCGCTCTACGCAGAACGCCCGCCTCTGCCCTCCGACGACAAGCGATGGAGAATCGTGAACGGCACGATGCGCAAGCACGGTTACTCGCGCAACGCCCTGATCGAAACCCTGCACACCGTGCAGTCCTCGTTCGGATTTCTCGACATGCCCGCGATCAAGTTCGTCGCGCAGTCGCTGCGGGTTCCGCTCAGCCAGGCCTACGGAGTGGTCACCTTCTACCACTTCTTCAGCCTCAAGCCGCCCGGCAAACACACCTGCACGGTCTGCACGGGAACGGCCTGCTACATCAAAGGCGCCGAAAAGCTCGTGGCGGAAGCGGAGAAGCGGCTGCAGATTCGCACCGGCCAGACCACGGCGGACGACGAGGTATCGCTGGCCACGGTCCGGTGCGTCGGCGACTGCGGGCGAGCGCCGGTCGTCCTGTTCGACGGCGAGCTCTCGGCGCAGATGGACGGGCAGCGCCTCACCGCTCAGCTGGATGCATGGAGGAATCAATGAATACGGAAGAACTCCAGCAGATTGCCGCCGGCGTGGCCGAGGAAAAAGAGAAATACGATTTCGAAGTCGACGTCTGCATGGGCACCAGCTGTCTTTCCCAGCACAGCGACCGCATCCGCGACGCCCTTGCGAAGGAAGCCGAGGCCTGCGGCAAAAAGTGTCACGTGCGCCGCACCGGCTGCATGGGGCCCTGCGCGGCCGGACCCATGGTGGTGGTCGAGCCGGCGGGCACACGCTATGGCCACGTCCACGAAAGCGACGCGAAGGAGATGATCGAGTCGCTGGGCGGCGAGCCCGTGGCGCGCCTCGATCCCAATCTCGGCAGCTATTTTGAAGGACAGCACTTCGTCGTCCTGGAGAATGTCGGGCACATCGATCCGGAAAAGGTCGACGACTACATCGCGTGCGGCGGCTACGAAGCGCTGCTGAAGGCGCTGACTGAGATGACGCCGCAAACTGTCATCGAGCAGATCTCCAAAAGCGGCCTGCGTGGGCGCGGAGGAGGCGGCTACCTCACCGGCCTCAAGTGGGACACCGTCGCCAAGGTCAAAGGCGCGCAGAAATACGTCATTTGCAACGGCGACGAGGGGGACCCCGGCGCGTTCATGGATCGCAGCGTGCTCGAGAGCGATCCGCAGCGCGTGATCGAAGGCATGGCCATCGCGGCCTACGCCATCGGCGCCAGCAAGGGCTTTATCTACGTCCGCGCGGAGTATCCCCTCGCCGTCCAGCGGCTCACGGTCGCTTTGCGCGAAGCGCGCCGTCGCGGATTCCTCGGCAACGCGATCTGCGAGACCTCCTTTACCTTCGACATCGACATCCGTCTCGGCGCCGGCGCGTTTGTCTGCGGCGAAGAGACGGCGCTCATTGCCTCGATCGAGGGCAAGCGCGGAACTCCTCGCCCGCGGCCGCCCTATCCGGCGGTCTCCGGCCTGTGGGACGATCCAACACTGATCAATAACGTCGAGACTTTTGCTAACGTCGCCCCGATCATCCGGCATGGCGGCGAGTGGTTCTCCGCGAGGGGCACGGCGCGCAGCAAGGGCACCAAGGTCTTCGCGCTCACCGGCAAGATCAGGCGCACCGGCCTGGTCGAAGTGCCCATGGGCATGACGCTGCGGCAAATCATCTTCGACATCGGCGGCGGCGTTCCCGACGGCAGAAAATTCAAGGCAGTACAGACTGGCGGACCTTCGGGCGGCTGTTTGCCTGAGGAGCACCTCGATTTGTCCATCAGTTACGACGCCCTCATCAGCGCCGGTTCCATGATGGGTTCGGGCGGCATGATCGTCATGGACGATACCTCGTGCATGGTGTCGGTCGCCCGCTTCTTTATGGAGTTCTGCATGACCGAGTCCTGCGGCAAATGCGTTCCCTGCCGCGCCGGCACGGTGCAGATGTTCGAACTGCTGACGAAAATCTGCAAAGGCGAGGCGACCCACCGCGATCTCGATCAGCTGACCGAGCTGTGCGAGGTTGTCGGCGCTACCAGTCTGTGCGGGCTCGGCCAGACCGCGCCCAACCCGGTGCTCAGCACGCTGCGCTACTTCAAACACGAGTACCTGGCGCACATCGACGAGAAGCGATGTCCGGCGGGCGTCTGCGAGTTCAGTCCTGTGGCGGTGGAGGTACACGCATGAGCGCGGAACCGAATGTTCGCACACTCACGATCGACGGCGAGGAGATCAGCGCCCGCTCCGACCAGACCATCCTCGAAGCCGCGCGCGAGCACAACGTCGATATTCCCACGCTGTGCCATCTGGAAGGGCTCTCCGAAGTCGGCGCTTGCCGCCTCTGCCTCGTCGAAGTGAAAGGCGCGCGCCGTCTGCTGCCCGCCTGCGTGACGCAGGTTGCGGAGGGGATGGAGGTCACGACCCACAACCCGAAGATCGACCGCTACCGCACCATGATTCTGGAAATGTATTTTGCGGAACGGAACCACGTCTGTTCGGTCTGCGTTGCCAACGGCAATTGCGAATTGCAGAGCCTGTTGCTCAAACTCGGCATGACCCACGTCGAGATTCCGTACCAGTATCCGCAGCTGCCCGTCGATGCCTCCCACCCGCGCTTCACGGTCGACCACAACCGCTGCGTGCTCTGCACCCGCTGTGTGCGCGTCTGCTCCGAGGTCGAGGGCGCGAACACCTGGGGCGTGATGGGACGCGGCGGCCAGTCGATGGTGATCACCGATCTCAAGCAGCCCTGGGGCGACTCGGAAACCTGCACCAGTTGCGGCAAGTGCGTCCAGGTGTGTCCGACCGGCGCGCTCTTTGAGAAGACCAGCGTGGGCAGCAAGGCACACAAGCATCCTGAATTCCTGCCGTATCTGCAGATCATGCGCGAGGGAGAGAAGCCATGAGCGAACTCACAACACTCGCCACTGTCTGGCTCGATGGCTGTTCCGGCTGCCATATGTCCCTGCTCGATATGGATGAGCGGCTCATCGAGCTGAGCAGCCAGTTCCGTCTGGTCTACAGCCCGCTGGTCGATCGTAAAACCTTTCCCGACCGTGTCGACGTCACGCTCGTCGAAGGCGCGGTCGCCAGCGAAGACGACCTGAAGAAGATTCGCAAAATCCGCGAGCACACGCGCATTCTGGTGTCGCTCGGTGACTGCGCGCTGACCGGCAATGTCTCCGCCATGCGCAACACCTTCGGTGTGCAGTCGGTGATGCTGCGCGTCTACGAACAGAATGCCGATCTGCAGAAGCAGGTGCCCACCGTCGGCGTGCCCGCGCTGCTCGATCGCGTGCGCCCGGTGCATGAAGTCGTCCCCGTCGACGTTTTCGTGCCCGGCTGCCCGCCCTCGGCGGACACCATCTATCAGGTCTTGTCGGAACTGCTCGCCGGCAAGGTGCCCACGCTGGGCGGAGTCGCCCACTTCGGCTGAGGAGAGTTGCATGCCCCGTACCATCGTCATCGATCCCGTCACACGTCTGGAAGGACACGGCAAGATCACACTGCAGCTGGACGAAGCGGGCATCGTGCAGGACGCGACCTTCCACGTGACCCAGCTGCGCGGCTTCGAGAAGTTCACCGAGGGGCGCCCCTTCTACGAAATGCCGAACATCACGGCGCGCATCTGCGGCATCTGCCCGGTCAGCCACCTCGTCGCGTCGTCCAAGGCCTGCGACGCGATCCTTGCGGTGAAAATTCCGCCCGTCGCCGCCGACCTGCGCCGCATTTTGAATTTCGCGCAGCTCATCCAGTCGCACGCGCTCAGCTTCTTCTATTTGTCCTCCCCCGATCTGCTCCTGGGCATGGACGCGCCCGCCGAGGAGCGCAGCATCCTGCACATCGCGCACTCCCATCCTGAAATCGGCGCCGACGGCGTGTCCCTGCGCAAATTCGGGCAGCAGATCATCGAGCTGCTCGCCGGCCGCCGCATTCATCCTGGCTGGACCGTGCCCGGCGGCGTCAACGAGCCGCTCAGCGCGGAGAAGCGCGGCCAGATGCTAGCCATGATCCCCGCCGCGAAGGACGCCATCCAGCGCACGCTGCATTGGTACAAAGGCGCAACGGAAAAATTCACCGCCGAAATCGGTGTCTTCGCGAACTTCCCCACGCTCTTCATGGGGCTCGTCGACGAGCACGGCCTGGCGGAGTACTACGACGGCGCTTTGCGCGTCATCGACTCGGAAGGCAACGTCATCGCCGGCGAGCTGAACCCGGCACACTACTCCGACTTCATCGGCGAAGCGGTCGAACCGTACACCTACATGAAGTTCCCCTATTACAAACCGCTTGGCTATCCGGGCGGAACCTATCGCGTTGGCCCGCTGGCGCGCCTGAACCTCGCCGACCGCTGCGATACGCCTCTGGCCGACGTGGAATGGCGGGAATTTCGCGCCATGTCTCCCCGGCCGGTGCTCAGCTCTTTCCACTATCACTACGCGCGGCTCGTGGAAATGCTCTACGCGACGGAAAAGATCGAAACGCTGCTCGCCGACAAAGCGATCCTCGATAAGCATGTGCGCGCCACCGCCTCGGTTAACAACCTCGAAGGCGTCGGCGTCGCAGAAGCGCCGCGCGGTACGCTGATCCACCACTACAAGGTCGATGAAAACGGCCTCATCGTCTGGGCGAATCTCATCATCGCCACCGGCCACAACAACGCCGCCATGAACCGCGGCATTCTGCAGACCGCGCGCCACTATGTGCAGGGCGACAACATCGCCGAAGGCATGCTGAATCGCGTTGAAGCCGTCGTCCGCACCTTCGACCCCTGCCTCAGCTGTTCCACCCACGCCATGGGCCGCATGCCGCTTTCCATCGAGCTGCGCGCGCCGGATGGTTCGCTGGTGAGGGAAGTGCGGCGAGGCTGACGATGAAGCCGAACCTGGCCCACGCGTCTCCGCTGCCCGCACTCCTGCTGGCCTGCGGCAATTCGCTCCGCCAGGATGACGGCGTCGGCCTGCGTATCGCCGAAGCGGCCGAACATCTCTTTCCGGCATCGCGCCTCCGCATCGTCGCCGCCCAGCAGTTCACGCCCGAGATGGCCGCCGATTTAGCGGCCACAGACCTCGTCATCTTCGTCGATGCCTCGGCCGTCGATGAGCCGGGAGCGATCCGCGTGGCTGCAGTCGCCGCGTGCGATGACGCTCCTGAAACCCACCACCTCGATCCGCCGGCACTGCTCGCGATGGCGCAGACCTTTTGCGGTCACGCTCCGGCGCGCGCCTTCGCGCTTACCGTTGGCGCATGCCGTTTCGGCTACGGCGAGGAGCTTTCCGGACCGCTCCGCCAGGCAGTTCCCCGCGCCGTACGCCTCCTCACCAGTCTGGTGACGGCCTTTTCCGCCAAAGCGTAGCCCCCGCACAGCCGCAACACCTCGCCAAAACCGGGTGATGATCGGTACTGACAAATGCTGCCTCGGGGACTATCCTTGCGCCGTGTCGAGACAGGACATCGCATGAAAGCCATCGTCTATCGCCACTTTGGTTCCCCTGACGTTCTTCACTGCGAGGAAACCGCGAAGCCCACGCCGCGTGACGGCCAGGTTCTCATCCGGGTCCGAGCCGTCGGTCTCAATCCTCTGGACTGGAAGCTGATGAAGGGCAAGCCCTGGGTTCTTCGCCTGGTCATGGGTCTGCACAAACCAAAGCATCCGGGCGTGGACGTCGCCGGCGAGGTCGAATCGATCGGCGGCGGCGTAATGCAGTTCAAACCGGGCGACGCGGTCTTCGGCGCCTGTCGTGGCGCGCTCGCCGACTATGTGTGTGCGCCAGTGTCGTCGCTCGCCATCAAGCCAGAGAACGTCAGTTTCGAACAGGCCGCTTCGGCTCCCATTGCTGCCTTCACCGCCCTCCAGGGACTGCGCGACAAAGCCCGCATCCAGCCAGGTCAAACCGTCCTCATCAACGGTGCAGCCGGGGGCGTCGGCACCTTCGCGGTGCAGCTCGCGAAACATTTCGGCGCAGCCGTTACGGGTGTCTGCAGCACGCGCAACGTGGAGCTGGTTCGCTCCATCGGAGCGGAACGCGTCATCGACTACACCCAGCAGGGTCTCGCCGAGGACGACCAGCGGTACGACGTGATCCTCGAATGCGTGGGAAATCTCTCCATACCCCACCTGCGGCGCATGCTGAAGCCGAGGGGCACCTGCGTATTCATCGGAGCGAGTCCGGACGCGAGCCTCATGACGATTCTGGTCAGCATGCTCAGGATGTTCGTGCTCGGCCCCTTCAGGAGGCAGAAAATCCTCACCTTCATGGCCAGGGGAAATCGTGAGGACCTGAACTTCATCGTCGGCCTGCTGCAGTCGGGCGCCGTGAAGCCGGTAATCGACCGCTGCTACGGGATGGGCGAAGTCACCGAAGCGATGAAGTACCTGGAAGCCGGACACGTGCGCGGCAAGCTCGTCGTCCGCATCGCGTAGGGCGAGCCGGCGCGGTCGCAACACGCCCAGGCCGGAGGCTATGGAGTCCGCAGTCTCCAGTGAGGCTTCTTCTCTGCCTTCACGACCGGCAGAAACGCCACGCGATCCTCTTTGCAGATCGCCCGAATCGCGGGCCTTGCTGTCATCGGTCCTGAGGGCAGTCCGCCGCCCGGTGCGATCCACTGGCCCACCATCGCGAACCGCCGCAGACCAGGCAGTTTATTCGGCAACGGACGGAAGCTGCCGCCCGGCGACAGGAACCAGCCTTCCATGCTGCCCTTCCAGTTGCCGGTGTAGCGCATCACCGAGGCCGGCGTCGACACGTCGACTGTCTCAATCGCCCGACGAACATCCGGAATCTTCCGCTCCAGAGCGGAGACAACCGCCTCGGCAACGCGGTTCTTTTCGGCGCGATACCGCTCCGGATCGTCCTTGTACAGATCGGCCCAGTACCGGAAATTCCGCGTCATCAGCATGCTGGTAATGGCCGTCTTGCCTGGCGGAGCGAACGTGGGATCGAAGTGGAAGATGCGGAACCCAATCTGCTTCACCTCGGTCTCGGGGTCGATGCGAATCGGCGCATCGAGAATCCGGCTTACCGACCACGGCAGGTCGGACAAATCCATCCCCACGCCAAGGGAGACCTGCAAATACGAGGGAAAAGTCTGCATCGTTCCATAATTCCGGTCGATGGCCGCGTTCTTGTACCACCCGCCCAGCAACTCATAGATGGTTGCGTGGCCGTCGGCCGCCGAGATCACCCAGTCCGCCGCGATCGTCTCTCCGCTGGCCAGCTGCACTCCGACAGCGCTGTCGTTCTCCACCAGGATGCGTTCCACCTTCGCCCCACACCGTACGTGTCCGCCCAGGCTCGTCAGCTTTCTTTCGATCAGATGGATCAGCGCCTGTGCGCCGCCGATTGAGTAGCCCCCGTCGCCGGCGTTCATCCACGCCAGCGAAATCACCAGGGCGATCGCGGAAAGCTGCCCCATCTCGCCTTCGCCAAAGAAACGGCTCAGCAGGGGATGCGTGAAACGCTTTCCATAGTCGCCGCCGCTGATGTTCGCCAGCCGCCGCAGGGTGGGAACGCACGAGAGGTCGCGCAGGTACGTCCGCCAGTTGGTGGACCAACCTTTGCCTGGCTCGGGAATTCTGAATTTGCTCAGGGTGCGGATGTCGCGCGTGAGAGCATGAATGGCGGCGGCATCCTGCGGCGCATGTTCCAGCAGTTCTTTCTCCAGCCGATCCACATCCGTGAAGACGCGCAGGCTTTCACCGTGCTCCGTCTCCATCCGCACGAACTCCGCCGGATCGACAAACTGCAGCTGGTCGATGTCGCACACCTCGCGCCAGATGCGATTGAATTCGCTGCCTGGTTTCGAGCCAACCAGCCAGTGCAGGCACGTCTCGAACGTAAAACCGTGCCGGTGCCAGCTCATCGCCAGCCCGCCGGTCATCGTGTGCATCTCGAGGACTTCGGCCTGATATCCGCTGCGCTGCGCGTAAACAGCGGCGCACAATCCGGCAATCCCGCCGCCGATGATGACGATCCTGCGGCCATTCTGATTCATAGGTCTTCTCCTCGGGCGCCGGTCCGCCCTTCGCCAGCGGAGTATAGCCGCGGAGCGGCGGAGAGTCTGTGACGGGAAGCACACGTCACAGGAGGTCTTCAACGCGCCGAGGACTGCAGTAATGCACCCATCGCTTTGCAGGACTCCGGGCTCTCAGGGACAACCACGCCGGTTTTTTGAGCCTCTAACGACGTGGCAAGCAGTACCCGCGCTATCCAGGCAAGTCTGCCCGGGTCCATTCTTCACAACAGTTTTCGACAGGAGATTTCCAGTGAAACGGAGCTTCACGCTTGTCGTGTGCCTGTGCGCGCTGATCGGAATTGCCAGTTACTCCAGCGCCTCGGCCAGTGCGCAAACCGCGTCATCCCGTAATGTCGTCGCATACGTTTACGTCGCCAACTCCGCCGGCGGCAACACAACTGAAATTTCGGCATTCGCGGCGGATAACGCAGGAAGACTTCGGCCCGTGCCGGGCTCTCCTTTCATGGAGAACGTCGGTTACATGGCAGTGAACGGGACGTACCTGATGGCCGCGTCCGGAAGCAACATCAACTCCTACAGGATCGCAAATGACGGTTCGCTGACCTATGCGGTGTCCACCGACTATCAGCAGGTTGAGCCGGGTTGCGGCGGCGCGAACCAGCTGGCCTTCGATCACACCGGGCAATCGCTGTATGTTACGGAATACGAGGTCGACTGTTCCAACAATGGGCTCACCGACTGGGCAGTGGAAAATGCAACTGGAGGGCTGAGTTATCTCGGGCTCACCGATACCGGGAACTGGAACATAAATACCCCTTCCTTTATCGGCAACAACCAGTACGGATACACCGCTTACAACGACAACTGCATGTACTACAGCATGAACGGATTTAAGCGCGGGGCCAATGGGATGCTGACCGAGTTCGGCCCGACGATGAACAAGCCCACCCCTCCCTCGGGAGTAAGTGCCTACATCCCGGCTCTCGGGGCCGCGGATCCGACCAACCATGTGGCCTTTGCTGAATACCCAGCGAACCCTCCTGGGTGCACATCGGATCCGGTGCAGTTCTCCACCTACACCGCCAATGCCAACGGTTCTCTCACCACCACCAGCACCTGGTCGAATATGCCGGCGACCGATATTCAGAGCGTCTACGACATGAAAATGGCGCCGTCCGGAAAGCTACTTGCTGTGGCCGGGCAGGAGGGCCTGCAGGTGTTCCACTTCAACGGCGCCGCCCCGATCACAGGCTATACCGGCCTGTTGACGACCGATCCGATCAACGAGATGTTCTGGGACAACGACAATCATCTGTACGCGATCACCGGCGTCTTCAACAGCGGCGTCAACCGGCTGCACGTCTTCACCATCACCCCGAGGGACTACCGCGAGGCCCCGGGCTCTCCGTACACCATCAGCGGACCTCAGCACATCATCGTTCAGCCGTGGCCCCGTTATCAGCCATACCAGCCAAGACCATACGCGGCCGCCGGCAAGACGGCCCGGTGGCCTGATGAAGTGGCGCCTTAGTACGACTGCAGCTCCGCCTGTGGCTGCGTCGGTGGCGCCGTGTTCTGCGGTGGCTGGCCCTGATCGGGCGGAGGCGCTTCCCCGCGTGGCGGAGTGTAGTGCGGACGGCTCTGCAGCTTGAAGTCGTCGCGGATCACATAGAAATTTTGCTCAGGCACATCCGCTTCGAGCAGCGCGCCTTCGCTCGTGTAATAAACCTCAACCGTGAACCCATTCTCCTCGCTGATCGCCACGCTGGTGTGGTGCGCATCCACGGGCTGGCCGTGAAACGTACCCTTCACGTCCGGCTGCGCGTTGTAATCCGCGGGCACCAGCAGACCATTTTGTTTTGGGATTACGATCCAGGTCGTCGGCGGATGCGCCAGCGCGAAATGTGCCATCGCAACGTAAGCAGCCGGGTCAAGATCCGGCAGCAGCGCTGTGTGTTGATGCCGATCGAAGCTGTTGCTCGTTGTTTTGCCGCTGGCAACGATGCTCACCTGGAACTGCCGCCCCGACGGATCCGAGTTCATTCCGAACGTCACCTGCGATCCGTTCACCGTGCCGCTGAGCTGGTCGCGTACGATGTTCAGCTGCCCATCGAGTCGATTCTCATTCGTGAACGAATAGGTGAACTTCGGTATTTTCATGTCGCCGTGCGAGCTGATTCGATATCCGCCGGAGACCGCCGTGACCGTGCAGTCCGCCGAACCCACATTCTTTCCGTCATTCGCCTGCACGATGCTGAAGTGAGCCTGGCCCGCAGGCACCGCGGGCGCCTGCGCAAAAACGGCTCCTGCAAAAATCGCTGGAGCCAGTGCAGAAAAAAGGATCAAGCGCATGGTTTTGACACACCTTCCTGGGGAGTTAGACCCGAAATCCTGACAAAGGATGCGGTGCTCGGATCGAGCCACCTCGGCACAGCGCATGGACTCCTCTACCGAAACAGGCTCAGATCGATTGCATTCGCCATCGCATCGTAACCCGCGTCTTTCGGATGCAGGTGATCCCCGGTGTCGTACGCCGGCGCAAACACGAGCGGGTGATCCGGATCGCGCGTTGCCTTGTCAAAATCGACCACCCCGTCGAAGACACCGCTGCTCAGGATCCACTGATTCACGGCTTCGCGGATCTGCTCGCCTTTGTCCGTGGAGTATCCGGCTCCCTGATACGGAGTGAGCGTTGCGCCGAAGACTTTGATGCCGTGCTCGTGCGCGCGGGCGACAAGCTGGCTCAGCCCCTGCTCCAGGTCCTCGGCCGTGAGCTTGTAATTCGGCCGATTCGGCTCATGCAGCGTGCCGATGTCGTTGATGCCTTCCAGCACGATCACGTATCGGACGCCGGCCTGAGACAGTACATCGCGATCGAAGCGTGCCAGCGCATTCGGCCCAACGCAGTGGATCAGGATGCAGTTGCCGCCGATGCCTTCGTTCAGAACCGCAAGGTCCGCCGTGGCGGGATTGTTGTGCAGGCGCACGGCCAGGTAGTCGGACCAGCGGTGGTTCTCGTTGTTCGTCGCGTACGCACCGTCGGTGATTGAATCTCCGAAGGCAACCACGGCGGCCGCCTTTGGGGTTACCGGCTCCACATCCACGCCCTTGGCGAAATACCACGACGGAACCGGCGTGGGGTTGGTGAAAGAAGCGGCGCTGACCGCGTTGCTGCCCGCCTCGATGGAATTGAGTTGCCGCGCGCCCGAGTGCACCGACACATCGCTGATCTGCTGCAGCGGCAAAAACAAGCTGATCGCCAGGTTCGCGAAGGCAGGGGTGGACATCGGAACGGGGTCGCTGACGATCTCGGCGCCGGGCGGGATCACGATGGAAGGCTGGCCGCCGAAGGTGAGTGCATGCATGGATTCAGGCTGAATCGCGGATTCTCCGGCACTGAGCGCGACGTTGGCCGCGTCGATGCGCAGCGGCTCGGTGCCGAACTCGTTCGTGAACCGCACGCGCAATGCCTTGCCCGGAATCGAGGTATGCACGATTTCGCGCAGCGTGGAATCGACCAGGGTGGGAATCGTGTGCCAGGGATCGCCGCCAAAGGGCGAAGTGGCCCAGGTTCCAACCCATTGTGCCGGTGCTGCCGGCGTGCCGGCCCGCTGCGTCTGGCCGGCTGCCGTCAGACAGCAAGCGATCGGCACCGCGATCACGAACAGCGAGAAGCGAACGAGCGGCAGCAGGGGCGCAGAGCGCAAACGGAGCATCGGCAGGGTCCTCACCTGGAAGTACGGATCGTCGGGACCAATCCATGATAAGCGCTGCTGTACACCGAAATGCCCTTTCCTCTGCGAGAGCAAAAGAAAGGGCATTGGAAGCCCAGGTTTCTCAGATCCGGTCCAGGAATCCAGCGGCTACTTCTTTGCCTGCGCTAACCGCTTGTTGATCTCGTCCCAGTTCACCGTGTTCCACCACGCCGCCAGATACTCCGGGCGCCGATTCTGGTACTTAAGGTAGTAGGCATGCTCCCACACATCGTTGCCGAGGATTGGGTAATAGCCCTGCGAGAGCGGGCTGTCCTGATTGGCCGTGGTGATGATCTTCAGCTTGCCGTCCCAGATCAGCCAGCCCCAGCCGGAGCCGAACTGCTTCGCCGTAGTTTCGTTGAATTGCTTCTTGAAATCCTCGAAGCTGCCGAAATCCTTTTTGATCTGCTCTCCGATCGCCCCCGTGGGCTCGCCGCCGCCGTTCGGCTTCATGATGGTCCAGAACATGGTGTGGTTCACATGCCCGCCGCCGTTGTTGCGAACCGTGGTGCGCACATCTTCCGGCACGCTGTTCAGATTGCGCAGCAGGTCCTCGGCGGAGTGTTTGCCGAGGTCGGGGTGCTTCTCGATGGCCCCGTTGAGATTGGTGACATAGGCCTGGTGATGCTTGTCGTGGTGCAGGTGCATGGTCTGCTCGTCGATATGCGGTTCCAGAGCCTTGTAGTCGTAGGGAAGAGGTGGAACTTCGTGTGCCAAAGCATTCCTCCTTGCAAAGTGGGAGTGTTGAGACGTCCGAGGGGTTGCGCGGCGTATGGATGACCCGCACACATTAGCGTCTCCGATCATACTGGATGCGCGACCCGTGCTGCAGGGTGCAGCCAGACGGTCGCAATTTGACCGCAAAGGCACGCCCCCATGGTGGGATTGCGGATTCACGGCTGCTCTCCTTTACATTGAGAAGAGGATCCTGGTTGGATCCTGCCGCATCTTCAGGACCAGTGTGTGCAGCATCTGACTCCTGACGAGCCCCAAATCCTTTGAATCCGGAAAGAAGAACCGTCCCCACCTTGGCTCCACTTTCCATATCGCGACGAGAGCTGCTGAAGCGAGCCGGGGCTGCCGGGGTGCTGGCTCTCGGCCCCTCGGTCCTGGCACAGAACCAGGAACAGGCTCCCAAAGTCAAGGCCGGGCAGGAGCCGAAGTCCGAGTCGCAGGCGGCGCAGCAGTATCCTCACCCGCCCGGCGTCTTCATCAATCGGCCGCTCACGCAGATCACCAACGCTGCCGAAACGATGCTGGACGATCTGCAAGGCCGGGCCAGCGATTTCTTCTTTAACGAGGCCAGCCCGCGGACGGGGATGGTGCGCGACCGCGCACCGGCGACAGGCCTCTCCGTCAGCCGCGTCTCCAGCATCGCCGCCACCGGGTTCGGGCTCACCGCGCTCTGCATCGCGCACAAGCGGAACTACCTGCACCCCTACGACTGCGAGCAGCGCGTGGAGAAGACCCTCGCCTTCCTGCTCGAAGACTGCCCGCACGAACACGGCTTTCTCTATCACTTCATCGATATCGAAAGCGGGCAGCGCATGTTCGGCAGCGAGCTATCCTCGATCGACACCGCGCTGCTGCTGTGCGGCGTGCTCACCTGCCGCCAGTACTTCGCCGGCAACCCGCGCATCGAAGGCCTGGCCACGACCTTCTACCGCCGCATCGACTGGGAGTGGATGCTCAACGGCGGCCAGACGCTCGCCATGGGCTGGCTCCCGGACCAGGGATTTTTGAAGCATCGCTGGGACATCTACTCCGAGCTGCTGACCATGTACTTGCTGGCCATCGGCTCGCCGACCCATGCCATCCCCGCCGCCGACTGGAACGATCTGCAGCGCCCTGTGGTGCAATTCGGCGGGCTGGACTACATCAGCGGGATTGCGCCTCTCTTTATTCACCAGTACGCGCACGCCTGGTGCGACTTCCGCAATGTCTCCGACCTGCACGCCAATTACTTCACCAATTCCATTGCCGCCACGCGCGCGCACCAGCTCTGGTGCCTCACGGAGAGCCGCCGCTTTCCCTGGTTCGATCAGAATCTCTGGGGCATCAGCGCCTCCGACTCGCGGGAAGGCTATCGCGTCTGGGGTGGACCGCCCGCCATGGGTCCTCTTGACGGCACGCTGGTCCCCTGCGCCACGGGCGGATCGCTGATCTTCATGCCTGCGGAGTGCGCGCATGTGCTGCTCAGCATGCGCGAACAGTTCAAGGACAAGGTCTACACCCGTTACGGTTTTGTGGACGCGTTTCAGCCGAAGGCGAACTGGTTCGCCCCCGACATTCTCGGCATCGATCAGGGCATCACCATGCTGATGGCCGAGAATCTGCGCACCGGTTTCGTGTGGGAGTACTTCATGAAGAATCACGAAATCGGACACGCCATGAGCCAGGTCCAGTTCCATCCCGATCCCGATGCCATGATGCAGCTGCTCTGATGCGAACATGGCTATAATGGCCATATTGGAGTCGCGAGCATGCGCAGCGTCAACATTGCCGAGCTGAAGAACCGCTTGAGTACCTACGTTCGCTTTGCCCGGAATGGCGAAGAGGTCATCATCCGCGATCGCAACCTGCCGGTGGCCAAAATCGTCCCCTTCAATGCGGGCGGTGCCAGCGACGAGGATCTGCGCCTCGTCGCCGAAGGCAAGATGCGCCTGCCGGAAAAGCCCATGACAAAAAAGCGGCTCGAAGAGATTCTGAAGTCGCGGATCCCGACTCCGCGAGGCAAGCGTCTCAGCGAGGTAGTGACCGAGGAACGGGAAGAAGGGTGGTAGTCTCTTCCTCCGCCTTCTGGGATTCGAGCGCTCTGGCGCCTCTCTGTATGCGCGAGCCATCCACGCAGAGGGCCCGCGCCTTTTTTCGCCAGTATCCACCAGTTGTGTGGTGGGCTACCGACGTTGAACTCTACAGCGCTATCGCCCGGTCTTTGCGTTTCGGTTCCATTGACACAAGCGAGGCAGACAGCGCGACTGCGGCGCTCGACAGAATCAGATTCAACTGGCGCGAAATTGTGCCTGACGATGACCTGCGGAACATGGCCCGAAACCTGCTCGATCGCTTTCCTTTACGGGCCGCCGACAGCCTGCAACTGGCCGCCGCTCTCACGTGGTGCGACAATCGCCCACCTGGCCGCACATTCCTGTGCGGGGAAAAACGACTCGCCCAGGCAGCAGAGGCACTGGGCTTCTCCGTCATTTTGCTGTAAGTCCCCTGACCGGAGAACCCAGTTCAAACTGAGACCGAACCCTCGACTCTGGTATCTAAATTCACAGGGCGGTAATACCGGCCCTGGAATAACACGGAGAAAATGGCTGACGGAATGACAACCGATTCCCGCTACAAATGGCTCGACGGCCAGGGCCCCGCCTTCGGCGCGCCCGGCCTCGAACCCCGATGGACCTCCAGCGCCAAAGACGCCGTCGGCACCGCCTACGCCGCCTCCAGCAAAATCTGGTTCACCGTCTCGCACGGCATCCTCAACGAGATTTACTGCCCCACCATCGACCGCCCGCAGATCCGCGACATGCAGTTCCTCATCACCGATGGCGAGACTTTCTTCCATGAAGAACGCCGCGACATGCTCCACGAATTCGAGTACATCGACTCTGACGCCCTCGCCGTGCGCGTGCGCAACCGCGACCCCGAAGGCCGCTACTGCCTCACCCGCGAGATCATCAGCGACCCCCATTATCCGGTCGTGCTGGTGCATGTTCGCATCGAGGGCGACGAGCAACTGCTCTGCCGTCTGCAGGTCTACGCGCTGCTCGCGCCGCATCTGGAGGGCGGCGGCATGGGCAACAACGCGCGCCTGGCGGATATTGCCGGCAAACGTGTCGCCATTGCCTGGAGAGACGAAATGTCGCTGGCCATGGCCTGCAGCTGCGGCTTCAGCCGCGCCAGCTGCGGCTACGTGGGCGCCAGCGACGGCTGGCAGGACCTGCACAACAACTTCAAAATGGACTGGGAGTTCGGCTCCGCGCTCGACGGCAATATCGCCATCATGGGCGAGATCCCGGCCGCCCACCTGCGCGACTTCACTCTGGCGATCGGCTTTGGCGAAGGCCATCATGCCGCGCTCACCTCCACGCTGGGTTCACTCGCGTTGCCCTTCGAGCGGCATCTCTCCCGCTTCATCGAGCAATGGCATCGCGCCGCAACACCGCGGCACATGGCGCGTCACTCCGGCGACAACGGACGCCTGCTGCAGATCAGCCACAACGTTGTCCTGTCGCACGAGGATAAGACCTTTGCCGGCGCCTTCATCGCGTCCGCCTCCATCCCCTGGGGCTATGCCAAGGGTGACGACGACCTTGGCGGCTACCACCTGGTGTGGACGCGCGACATGGTGCAGACTGCGACGGCTCTGATGGCCTGCGGCCGTACTGAAACCGCCTTGCGCGCGCTCGCCTACCTGGCTTGTACGCAAAAGCCCGACGGTGGCTTTTCGCAGAATTTCTGGGTCAACGGCGAGCCCTACTGGACCGGCATTCAGCTCGACGAGGTCGCCTTTCCCATCATCCTCGCATGGCGCTTGTGGAAGCTCGATGCCCTCGGCAACTTCGACGTTTTCCCCTTCGTCGAGCGCGCCGCCGCCTTCCTGGTTCGCTACGCGCCCGTCACGCAGCAGGAGCGCTGGGAGGAAATCGCCGGCTACTCGCCCTCCACTTTGGCCGCCGTCATCTCCGGCCTCATCTGCGCCGCCGATATGGCCCGCGTTCACGACTCGCCGGAACTGGCGCACTTCCTCGAAGAGCATGCCGACTGGATCGAGAGTCATCTCGAAGACTGGACGGTCACCGACAACGGCGTGCTGCACCCTGAAATCAAGCGCCACTACATGCGCATCCGCCCGCCCGAATGCGGCGAGCCTTACGCGCATGAGGAATGCGGCCGCGAAACCGTCCACATCAATAACATCCCTCCCGGCGAAAAAGCCGAGTTCGAGGCGCGCGAGATCGTCGACGCCGGTTTTCTTGAACTCGTACGCTACGGCGTTCGCGCCGCAGACGATCCCCTCATCGTCGACTCCCTCAAAGTCGTCGACCACGTGCTCAGGGTCGATACGCCGCAAGGCCCCTGCTGGAAGCGCTACAACCACGATGGCTACGGCCAGCGCGAGGACGGAGGTCCCTTCGTCGGCTGGGGCAAAGGCCGTGCATGGCCGCTGCTCACCGGCGAGCGCGCCCACTATGAGCTCGCCGCCGGCCGCGACGTCAGCGACTTGATCCGCACCATCGAGCAATTCGCCTCCAGCGGCGGCATGCTGCCCGAACAGATCTGGGACGAGCCGGATCGCGACGGCCTCATCTTCGGCGGGCCGGCCGGCTCCGCGATGCCGCTCGTTTGGGCCCACTCGGAATATCTCAAGCTCCTGCGCTCCTCGCACGACCAGCAGGTCGTCGACCGCATCCCCGTCGTCGAAAACCGCTACGCACAGGGCAACCATCCTCCCAGCCACATCGAAGTCTTCAAGGTGCTACGCCGCCAGATTCGTCAGATCCCCGCCGGCAAGTGCCTGCGCATCACCTCCGCCTCGAGTTTCCAGGTCACCTGGTCCGCCGACAACTGGAAGACCACCAGCGTCCTCGACAGCACGCAGGTTGGCTACGCCGGCTCGTATGCTGACCTGCCAACCAGCGCCGGGCAGTCGGGTGCGCTTTCCTTTACCCTGTTCTGGCCCGATGAAAATCGCTGGGAAGGCCGTAATTTCGAGGTTGCAATCGAGTCTTGAGACCCGCGACAGGTTTGCGTCATCTCAACCTTGGGAGAGAGAATCAAGATTGACCGTCCGTGAGTCCCGCAACAATCCCACGCCGCAAATCCCAGAGGAGAAGCGAGGAGTATGAACGAGCTCGATCAGTTATCGATTAATGCGCTGCGGTTTCTTGCCGTTGACGCCGTTGAAAAGGCGAACAGCGGCCATCCCGGAGCGCCGCTGGGCGATGCACCCATCGCGTACCTCCTCTTCCACAAGTACATGCGGCACAACCCGAAGCACTCGAAGTGGTCCAACCGCGATCGCTTCGTGCTCTCCAACGGACATGCTTCCGCCCTGCTCTATGGCGTCCTGCACCTCACCGGATACGATCTCTCGATCGACGACCTGAAGCAATTTCGCCAGTGGGGATCGAAGACTCCAGGCCATCCGGAGTACGGCGACACCGATGGCGTCGAAGTCACCACGGGTCCCCTCGGACAGGGTTTCGCCATGGGTGTCGGCATGGCGATGGCGGAAAAGCATCTTTCCGCGCTCTACAATCGTCCCGGCTTCGACGTCGTCGATCACTACACGTACGGGCTTTGCGGCGACGGCGATTTGATGGAAGGCGTCTCCCATGAGGCGGCGTCGCTGGCGGGCACGCTCGGACTTGGCAAGTTGATTTTTCTCTACGACGACAACCTCATCTCGCTCGATGGCCCCACTGAGCTGTCCTTTACCGAAGACGTCCTCAAGCGCTTCGAGGCCTATCACTGGCACGTTCAGATTGTCGAAGACGGCAACGATCTCGAAGGCATCTCCAAAGCCATCGAAGCCGCGAAGGCCGTGAAGGACAAGCCCTCGCTCATCGCCGTGCGCACGGTCATCGGCTATGGCAGCCCCAAAGCCGGAACCAACAAGGCTCACGGCGAGGCGCTCGGCGCAGAAGCCGTGAAGCAGACCAAGAAGAATCTCGGCTGGCCCGAAGACAAAACCTTCTGGGTTCCTGATGACGCCGCAAAGAACTGGTTGCAGGCCATCGACAAAGGCGCGAAAGAAGAGTCGGACTGGAACGCGCTCTTCTCAAGGTACAAAAACCAGTTTCCCGATCTTGCCGCCGAATTCGAGCGCGTGCAGGAAGGGCGTCTGAAGGACGGCTGGGAGCAAAGTCTGCCGCAGTTCCCGCCCGACAGTAAGCCCGTGGCGACGCGCACCGCCGGCAACACCGTCATGAACGCCTTCGTGAAATCCGTGCCCGAGCTGATCGGCGGCGCTGCGGACCTCTCCACCTCGACCAAGACGGTCATCAAGGACAGCAAAAACTTCCACCTCGACCCCACCGGCGAAAATATCTACTTCGGCGTCCGCGAATTCGGTATGTGTGCCGCCGTCAACGGCATGGCCGCGCATGGCGGCGTCATTCCCTACGGCTCCACCTTTTTCACCTTCTCCGACTACGCCAAGCCGGCTATTCGCCTCGCCGCGCTCATGCAGATCCATTCGATCTTCGTCTTCACCCACGACTCCATCGGCTTGGGCGAAGACGGCCCCACGCACCAGCCCGTCGAGCAGCTCACCATGCTGCGCGCCGTCCCGCACCTCACCGATTTCCGCCCCGCCGACGCCAACGAAACGTCCGCGGCCTGGGGTCTGGCTCTAGAGCGCAAGGGGCCATCGTTCATGGCTTTCTCGCGCCAGGATCTTCCCATCCTCGACCCCGTGAAACATCGCGTCTTTGAAGGGGTTCGTCGCGGAGCCTACGTCGTGGAGCAGGGAAGTGACTCGCCCGATCTGCTCATCGTTGGAACGGGCGCGGAGTTGTGGCCGGCCCTGCGCGCTGCTGAGCAGCTGAAGAAAGACGGCATCGTCGCCCGCGTCGTCTCCATGCCCAGCTTCCGCATCTTCGAGGAGCAGTCCGACAGCTACAAGAACTCCATCTTCCCCGATCACCTGCCGAAATTAGCCATCGAAGCCGGCGCGACTCTTTGCTGGTGGAAATACGTCGGCCGCGATGGCGACGTCATTGGCATCGACCGCTTCGGCGCTTCCGCGCCTGGAGTCACCGCTCTTGAAAAGCTCGGCTTCGGTACCGACAACGTCGTCGCCCGCGCGAAAGCTTTGGTCGAACGCGCACGCAAGGCCGAACCGGCACTGGCGGGGAAATAACCATGAAGCTGGCGATTGCAGCAGATCACGCGGGTTACGCGCTCAAGGAAGAGGTCCGGGGCTATCTCGAACGCCTCGGACACGAGGTCATCGACCTCGGCGCCTTCAACACCGAGCCCTCCGATTACCCCGACTTTGCAGAAGCCGTCGCGCGCACGCTGGAGGTGGGCCGTGCCGAGCGCGGCATCCTGATTTGCGGCAGCGGCGTGGGCGTTTGTGTTGCCGCTAATAAAATGCCCGGCATCCGCGCCTGCATGTGCCACGATCACTACTCCGCGCACCAGGGCGTCGAGCACGACGACATGAACGTCCTCGTCCTTGGCGCGCGCATCATCGGCCAGGAACTCGCCTTCGATCTGGTCGCCGCTTTTCTCCAGGCGAAATTCCAGTCCCAGGTCGAGCGCTACGTCCGCCGGCTGAATAAAGTGAAGGCCATCGAAGCGCGTAACATGCCGGAAACAGCAAAATCGTAGAATTGGCGGAGAACGGGCCCCAGGCTTCTGAACCTCCGCAAGACCGCACTTCAACTGGAGATGCCATGGACGGCATCAGCACCATTTTGTGGGATGTAGGCGGCGTGCTGCTCACTAACGGCTTCGACCGCCAGCAGCGCGATGCTGTGGTCGCGCGCTTTGGGCTGGACTCCACCGACTTCGAGCGCCGTCACGCCGAGGTCGATCAGGCCTGGGAGAAAGATGAAATCTCCGCGGACGAATATCTGCACCACACCGTCTTCTTTCAGCCGCGCAGCTTCACGCCGGCCGAGTTCCTCGATGCCATGCGCGCCCAGTCCGCGCTGCTCCCCGACAGCGGCATAAGAATCCTTCGCCAGCTTGCCGCATCCGAACAATATGTGCTGGCCACCGTCAATAATGAGTGTCGCGCCCTGAACGAATATCGCCTGAAAGAATTCGACCTCCTTAATGAGTTCGACGCCTTTTTCAGTTCCTGCTATCTCGGCGTCCGCAAGCCGGATCGAAAAATCTACCAGATCGCCCTGGATGTCCTGCAGCGCGATCCGGAACATGCGATCTTCATTGACGATCGGTCCGAGAACGTTGCTGCTGCGGCATCGCTCGGCATTCACGGGATTCGTTATCAGGGCTCAGAACAACTGACCGCCGAACTGGAGCAGCTGGGAATTCCACTTTCGCAGGATCGATTGCACAGACTGACGGCGCAGGCCTAGAGAGCTATATTGCAAAACAAAATTTGCCGAATCGCAGGAGGAAGCACATGGAACTCGGAATCATCGGGCTGGGCAAAATGGGGGGCAACATGGCGGAACGTCTCCGCCTCGGCGGGCACAAAGTCGTCGGCTTCGACTTCAGCGCCGAAGCGGTCAAGCGCCTCAACGATGCCGGATCGAAAGGTGTCTCCTCGCTCGAAGACCTGGTGAAGAACCTCTCCGCGCCGCGCGCCATCTGGATCATGGTCCCTCAGGGCAAGCCGGTTGACGACACCATCGCCAAGCTCAAGCCGCTGCTGCAGAAGGGCGACACTTTCATCGACGGTGGCAACTCGAATTATCAGGACAGCCAGCGCCGTTACCGCGAGCTGAAGCCCGAGGGTTTCAACTTCGTCGACGTCGGCACCTCCGGCGGCGTGTGGGGCTTGAAAGAAGGCTACAGCATGATGATCGGTGGCGACGATGACGTGGTCGAGCGTCTCTATCCGATCTTTGAAGCCCTCGCGCCCGCCAAAGACAGGGGCTGGGGCCACGTTGGCCCCGCCGGTTCCGGCCATTTCGTCAAGATGATTCACAACGGCATCGAGTACGGCATGATGCAGGCCTTTGCCGAAGGCTTCGCGATCATGGAGAAGAAGGAAGAGATGAATCTCAACCTTCCCCAGATCGCCCAGATCTGGCGCTATGGCAGCGTCATCCGTTCCTGGCTGCTCGATCTCACCGCCGACGCGCTCTCGCGTAATCCGGAGTTGAAGGGCCTCGAGCCGTACGTCGAAGACTCTGGCGAAGGCCGCTGGACCGTCTTCGAAGCCATCAATCTCAACGTCGCCGCGCCGGTTATCACGGAATCGCTGCTGCGCCGCATTCGCAGCCGCGAAGAATACAACTTCACCGACCGCATGCTCGCCATCATGCGCAACGAATTTGGCGGCCATGCCGTGAAATCCGAAAAGGAAGCAGCGGCCTGACGAAAGGACGCGCCGCTCATCGCCGAAAGGGGCACATCGATGGCAACTACCGAAGTCAGAGTTTCGCCTGAGGACGTGAAGCAGGCCGCGTCCAAGGTGCATGAGCGCATCCCCGAGCCCAGCGTCGCGGTTATTTTCGGTGCGTCCGGCGACCTGACCAAGCGCAAGCTACTGCCTGCCCTCTTTCATCTGGAGCAGGCCGGCCTGCTGCCTGAGCAGTTTCGCATCGTGGGCGTCGCGCGCCGCAACCTTGCCAACAGCTTCGCTGAAGACATGCGCGAGGGCATTGTCGAATTCGGCGGCGTCGATAAGAACGACGGCAAGCTGGACGAATTCGTGAAAAAGATCGCCTACCACGCCATGGATTTCGACAACGAGCAGGGCTACGCGTCGCTCCGAGAGCTGCTGAGCCAGTTCGATCGCGACTACGGCACCCGCGGCAATCGGTTGTTCTATCTGGCTACTGCGCCCGACTATTTCGCCGACATCGTGCACCGTCTCGGCTCGCACGGCATGGCAAAGCCCGAAGTCGGCACCGTCCGCGTCATCATCGAGAAGCCCTTCGGCCACGACCTTGAAAGCGCCAAAGAGCTGAACGACGACGTCAACACGGTCTTCGGCGAGAATCAGATTTTCCGCATCGACCACTACCTCGGCAAGGAGACCGTGCAGAACGTGCTGGTCTTCCGTTTTGCCAACGGCATCTTCGAGCCCATCTGGAACCGCAACTTCGTCGACCACGTGCAGATCACGGCCGCGGAAAACATTGGCATCGAAGGCCGCGGCCCCTTCTACGAAAAAGCCGGCGCCCTGCGTGACGTCATGCAGAACCACATCATGGAGCTGCTCTCGTTCGTCACCATGGAGCCGCCCGCCAGTTTCGCCGCCGAGGCTGTCCGCCGGGAAAAAATCAAGCTCTGGACTTCCATCAAGCCCATTAATATTTTCGATTGCGTCCGTGGCCAGTACGGGGCCGGCATCATTGACAACCAGATGGTGAAGGGCTATCGCGAAGAAGACCGCGTCGATCCGCAATCGCAGACCGAAACCTACGCCGCCGTGCGCCTCGAAATCGACAACTGGCGCTGGGCCGGCGTGCCGTTCTACATGCGCGCCGGCAAACGTCTGGCGAAACGCGTCACCGAAATCACTATACAGTTCAAGCAACCGCCGATGTTACTTTTTGGCACGCACATGCACGGCCCGTGCACCGACATCCAGCCCAACCGGATCACCATGCGCATCCAGCCGGACGAAGGCATCTCCCTCCGCTTCGGCGCCAAAGTCCCGGGTCCGCAGATGGCCGTCTGTCCCGTTGTGATGGACTTCAATTACGCGCATGCCTTCGGATCCTCTTCAGCCAACGGCTACGAGCGGCTGCTGCTCGATGCCATGCTCGGCGATGCCACACTTTTCGCGCACCGCGAAGGCGTAGAGACCACCTGGGCTCTCTACACGCCCGTGCTCGACGCCTGGGCGAAGAAGTACCCGCAAACCTTCCCCAACTACGCGGCCGGAACCTGGGGGCCGGAGTGCGGCGATGAACTGATCGGGCGCGACGGCCATACGTGGCACAGCGTGGAGGTTTCACCAAAGGTTTAGCGCCGACTTTCGTCAGGCTTCCTGGCGGCGATAGAATGCCGCTTTGCGTTCAGCAGCAGTTCCACCGCGCGTCAGGGAAATGGCCAAAAAAATCCACGTCGATTACCGCGTCTTCCAGCAGCAGGACGCTCTCTCTCGCGCAACCGCCGAACATTTCGTGCAGGGCATCCAGTCCGCCGTCGCTGCACGCGGCGTCGCGCGCATCGCTATCTCCGGCGGAGGCAGCCCCAAACCCGTCTTCTCCTTGCTTGCCGATCCGAGCCAGCCTTACCGTTCCGCTATCCCGTGGGACCGCCTCTGGATTTTCTGGGTCGATGAGCGCTGCGTCCCCCCGGACGATCCCGACAGCAACTACGGCGCGGCGCGCGAGCTTCTGCTCAGCAGAGTTCCCTTGCCGCCGGATCACGTCATCCGCATCGAAGGCGAACTCGATCCCGAAGAAGCCGCTGCCCGCTACGAATCCGCCATCCGCGGCCACTATCGCCTCGAAGGCGCTCAGGGTCCTGTCTTCGACGTGGTCCAACTCGGCATGGGCGACGACGGCCACTGCGCCTCGCTCTTTCCCCACACCGGCGCGCTCCACGAAATGATCCGCCTCGCCGTCGCCAATCATGTCCCGCAGCAAAAGCAGAGCTGGCGCGTCACGCTTACGTGGCCGGTCATCAACGCGGCCCACGACGTCTTCTTCCTCATCGACGGTTCCGCCAAAGCCGATCCGCTCGGGCGCGTCCTCCAGGGCGCTTACGATCCCGAGACCCTCCCTTCACAACTCATTCAGCCGCAAAATGGGCGGCTGCTGTTCCTGCTCGACTCCGCCGCCGCGGCCCATCTGCCCACGCCAGGCGCGAACGGCGTCGGAAGTTTGGAGATTGCAAGATGATTCTCGCCGGCGACGTAGGCGGCACCAAGGTTCACCTCGCACTGTACGGTTTCGAGCACGCCCGGCTGGTTCACGTTCGCGATGAGCGCTTTCCCGCGCACGAATACAGCGGCCTTCAGGAAATCGTTCAGCGATTCCTCGCCGAAAGCGCTAACCCGGAAATCACCGCCGCCTGCTTCGGCGTTCCCGGCCCCGTGCGCGGCGGCCGCCTGCGCCTCACGAACCTTCCGTGGGTGCTCGACGCGCGCGAGCTCTCCGCCGGCCTCAACATCACGCATCTCTTCCTCATCAACGATCTCGAAGCCAACGGCTACGGCATCCCGGAACTCACGCCCGAACAGATCCTCACGCTCAATCAGGGCGATCCAGCCGGAGTAGGGAATCGCGGTCTCGTGTCAGCCGGCACGGGTCTCGGCGAAGGCGTCCTCGTGTGGAACGGCAAGACGCACGTGCCGATGGCCTCCGAAGGCGGCCATTCCGACTTCGCCGCGCGCAATCCGCTGGAGATGGAGCTGTTCACCTGGCTAACGCAGAAACTCAACGGGCGAGTGAGCTACGAGCGCGTTATTTCAGGACCCGGGCTGACGAATATCTACACCTTCCTGCGTGATGAAAAGGGGATGGAAGAGCCGGCCTGGCTGACGCAGCGCATGCAGACCGAAGACCCCAACGCCATCATCGGCGAAGCAGGAGAAGCTGGCACGAGCGAACTCTGCTCGAAGGCTCTGGAGATGTTCGCCGCATCGTACGGCGCGGAAGCCGGCAACATGGTGCTGACCGTTCTGGCCACCGGCGGCATGTACATCGGCGGAGGCATCGCGCCCAAAATGCTAAAGACAATGCAGAGCGGCGTTTTCATGCAGGCCTTCGCGGACAAAGGCCGTCTCAGCGAGCTGCTCGTGCATACGCCGGTGCACATCATCCTCGAAAGCCGTGCCGCGCTCATGGGCGCCGCCGCTTACGCCGAAGCCCGCGCTGCCGAGATCAGCGGCAAATCCGTGCGCGCCGCTTCGCGATAGACAGCGCAGTTCCGGATCGACGCCTGGAAACACGTCAACCGATCATGTACAACCGTAGACACAACGCGAGGGCCCCAGCCCCGCGCAACGAGGCTTCGCCAGACCGATGAAGACAAGACAACTCGCCGTTGCTTCCCTCATGACATGCGCCCTGCTCCTCCTGCCCCGCGTCGCCCTGGCTCATGCGCATCTCGTCTCCAGTTCGCCCGCAGCCAACGCCACCGTGCACGGGCCTGACGTCACCATCGATCTCAAATTCAACTCCCGCGTCGAGACGAAGGGGTCGACCATCACGCTCGTCCTGCCTGGCGGTCTGACCCAGCCTCTCGCGCTCGACAGCCACAGCAACAACGTCAATCTCGACACCCACGCCCACCTCAAGCCCGGCAGCTACACCCTGCGCTGGCAGGCTCTCTCCACCGATGGCCACATCACCCGCGGCGAAATTCCGTTCACCGTTCGCTAGCCCCCTTGATCTGGTTCGTTCGCGACTTCGACCTCCTCTCCCTCATCCTCCGCGCCATCTCCTTCTCTCTTGAAGCGCTGGCCTTCGGTGGAATTTTCTTTCTGCTCTTTGCTGCTCGCCCGGCGCAACTCGCCGATCACGCGCAGCACCACCTGCGCCGCGTCGCCGCCCGCTTCGCCCTGGCGCTCGCTCTTACCCAGGTCGCGCTGCTCGCCACTACCTCGTCGGAGCTGATGGGCAGCGCGGCCCTCAGCCTGCGCGATATCGCCTCAGAACCCTTCTTCCTCGCGGGAGCCGTCTTCACCTGCGCCGCTCTCACATTGTTTTTTCTTCTGCGGATCACAGCGCGCCTCACGCCGTCCATCATCGCCCTCTTCGTGGCGCTCGCCGCCTCCGTCGCCCTCAGCCACGCCGCCTCACGCATGGATCATCGCCCGTTGCTGCTCGTCCTCACCGCTCTCCACCATCTCGGCATGGCGGCGTGGATCGGCGCCCTGCCGTTCCTCCTCATCGCGCTCAAGTGGACTACGGATCCCGGCCTCGCTCGCCGTGTGGCCCGCCGCTTCTCCACCATGGCCATCATCGGCGTGGCCGCTTTGATCCTCGCCGGCGCCGGACTCTCCTGGTTCTACGCCGGCTCGTGGCAGGGAATGTACGGAACCTCGTACGGCCTGCTCCTCTCCGCGAAGATCGCACTGACCGCGCTCATCCTCACCCTGGGCGCAGCCAATTTCATCGCGTTGCGCCGCGCCAACGCCGACCCTGTACCGCTGCTCTTCCGCCTGTGCCGCTTCGGCGAAACCGAAATCGGTCTGGGCTTCACCGTCATCCTCGCCGCCGCCTCGCTCACCGCGCAGTCGCCCTCCGTCGACGAAACCCCGCAGGACACGCTCACCGCCCACCAGGTTGTCGAGCGCATGCAGTGGCGCCGGCCCAGTTTCCACACGCCCGCCTTTGCGCAGCTTGCGCCGCCTACGCCGCTCAGCATCGCCGTGCACGAAGCTACGTACACCGGCGGCAGCGCCAGCGACGCCAACGACCGCGCCTGGTCGGAGTACAACCACCACTGGGCTGGCCTCATCGTCCTCATCGCCGGCCTCCTTGCCCTCGTCTCGCGCCTCCCGCGCCAGCAATGGGCGCGCTATTGGCCGCTGCTCTTTCTCGGTCTCTCCAGCTTCATCCTGTTGCGCGCCGACCCGGAATGCTGGCCCCTTGGCCCGCGTCCCTTCTGGGCCAGCTTCACCGCGCCCGACGTCCTCGAACATCGCCTCTACGCGGTCATCATCGCCGTATTCGCGGTTTTCGAAACCGGCGTCCAGACCGGACGCCTGCGCTCGTCGGCCGCCCGTTCCGTCTTCCCCGTCCTCTGCGCCGTTGGCGGAGCGTTCCTCCTCACCCATACTCACGCCATCGGCGAAGGCAACGACGAAGTCTTCGCCGAGCTCAGCCACACCCCCATGGCTGTGCTCGGCGCCGTCGCCGGATGGGCCCGCTGGCTCGATCTCCGCCTCGACGACTCAACCCCTGCCGAGCCGCCGTCCCGCCAGCGACGCATCGCCGCGTGGATCTGGCCCGTCTGCCTCATGCTCGTCGGAATCCTGCTCCTCAACTACCGCGAATCGTGACCAGCGGACAAATCTACCTCGGCCCGTGTCACCGTTTTGAGGCTTCCCCCAGCGCCTTTGCGCGAAGCGCGTACGCCCGTTCGGCCAGGACCGCGAACCTGGTTGGATACTCATCATGATCCTCCGGGTCTTCGATAATGAGAGGGTGGGGACTGCGCGCAAAGCGAATCGAAAGGACGCGGACCGGACCAACTCCGCCCTTATCCGCGAATACCTCGCTTACCTGCGCGTCGAGAAAGGTCTGCGCCCGCTCTCCTGCGAAGCCTACGAGCGCGACCTCCTGCAGTTCTCCGAATTCCTCGAGAGCGAATCCACGACCCTCCTCGCCGCAACACAGGCCCACATTGCCGCATTCCTCGCGCATCTCGCCAAACACAGCGTCGAGTCGCGTTCCGCCGCGCGCAAGCTCTCCTGCCTGCGCGGATTTTTCCGCTGGCTCCTCCTCGACAAGCGCATCCATCGCGATCCCACGCTGAACCTCGAATCGCCTTCGACCTGGAAAGTCCTGCCCAAATCGCTCGCCGTCTCCGAAGTCGACTCCATGATGGAGCGCGCCGCTCTCGCTGCGGATCATCCCCAGGCCGACGCCATCGCCCTGCGTGATCGCGCCATCATCGAGTTGCTGTACGCCGCCGGCCTGCGCGTCTCCGAGCTCACGGGCCTCAGCGTCGCCGACCTCTCCCTCGATGCGGGCCGCGCGCTCGTCCGCGGCAAAGGCGACAAGGAGCGCATCGTGCCCCTCGGCCGCGCCTCCATCGAAGCCCTCGAACAATATCTGAAGCACGGCCGCCCGGCGCTTGAGAAGAAACCCTCCGGCCGCCTGTTTCTCTCCAATCGCGGCGCGCCCCTCGGCCGTGCCTGGGTCTGGCATCTGGTCAAAAGCAACGAGCATACCGCCAGCCCGCATATGCTCCGCCATAGCTGTGCCACGCACATGGTCGAACGCGGCGCCGACCTCCGCACCGTCCAAACCCTCCTCGGCCACGCCGACATCGCCACCACGCAGGTCTATACGCACCTCGCCCTCGGCCGCCTCAAGGCTGTCCACCGCGAGCATCATCCGCGCGCGAAGCGAGTGACGTCATGAGCGCCGTGCAGAAGACCGCCCCCAAACCAGCAATCGTCCGCCACGTCGACGACTTCCTCGCCATGCTCGCGCACGAGCGCAACGCGAGCCCGCACACCACCCGCGCCTACGAGCGCGAACTCCACAACTTCGCCGACTTCATCGTGGCCAATTTCGAAGCAAGGTTCGCTCTCACCCGCATCGAGCACCTTCATATCCGCGCGTATCTCGCCGATCTCTACGGCCGCGGCCTCTCCAAAGCCTCCGTCGCCCGCGCCCTCGCCGCTATCCGCTCCTGGTTCAAGTGGCTCGCCCGCCAGGGACTCGTCGAGCAGAGCCCTGCCGCCCTCGTCGCAACGCCCAAGCTCCCGAAGCACCTGCCCCGTGTTCCCACGATCGAAGAGATGAACCGCGTCGTCGAAAGCGCCGCCGACGACTTTGCCGCGTGGCCCGAGCGCGACCGCGTCATCTTTGAGCTCCTCTACGGCTGCGGGATCCGCAACGCCGAACTCGTCGGCATCGACCTCGCCGACATTCACTGGGCCAACGAAGCCATCCTCGTCCGCGGCAAAGGCCGCAAGGAGCGCTACGTCCCCCTCGGCGACGCTGCGGCGCAGGCCCTCCGCGCGTACCTGCCCCCGCGCGAGCAAAAGATCGCCGCCGCCCAAAAATCGTCACCGGCACTGTTACTCAATCTGCGCCTCCGCGGCAACGCCCGCCTCACCACGCGCAGCGTCGGCCGTATCGTCAAGCACATCGCCCTCGCCCACGGTCTGCCCGCCGATGTCCACCCCCACACCCTGCGCCACGCCTTCGGCACCCACATGCTCGAAGAGGGCGCCGACCTGCGCGCCATCCAGGAACTGCTCGGCCACGAGCGCCTGTCGACAACGCAAAGGTACACGCAGCTTACCGTCGGCCAGGTCGCCGAGGTCTACGACCGCACGCATCCAAGAGCAAAGTAGCGGCACCGAAGTGCAGGCGAATAGAAGACGAAAGGGGCAGTAATCGCTGCGGTTCCTCCGTCACTTTTCATTTTTCTCCCCATTTTCCGGTGCGATATTCTTTGTTTCCCTATGGCTTCAACCGTCTGGAAGGGTTACATCTCGTTCGGTCTGATCTCGGTGCCGATCCGCCTCTTCGTCGCGGCGCGCGAGACTCACATCAGCTTCAACCAGATTCACCAGGTGTGCGGCTCACGCATTAAGCAGCAGACCTACTGCCCCACCTGCGACCGCGTCGTCGAACGCAGCGAACTCGTCAAAGGCTATCCCGTCGACAAGGAAAACTACGTGATCGTCTCAAGCGAGGAAATGAAGTCCCTCGAAGCGCAGTCCTCCGAGACCATGGAGATCCTGCAGTTCGTCAAGCTGCCCGACGTCGACCCGCTCTACTACCAGACCTCCTACTTCAGCGTCGCCGAAGATCCGGGCCGCAAAGCCTATTCGCTCATCCACAAAGGCATGCAGGATCTCAAGCTCGGCGCCATCGCCAAAATCACGCTCCACCAGCGCGAGCAGATCGTCATGATCCGCCCCTTCGAGAAGGGCCTCGTCCTCCACACGCTTTATTACCCCGAAGAGATTCGCGCCGTCGCCGAATACGACAACCAGCCCGAAGTCGAAACGCAGAAGGCCGAAGTCGAGCTAGCCGAGCAGTTCATGAAGCAGCTCACCGGCGAATTCAATCCGGAAAAGATGAAGGACGAGTACACCGGCCGCGTCGAGCAGCTCATCGAGAGCAAGCAGGGCCACGCCGAAACCCCAGGCAAGCTGCCAAAGAAGAAGCTCGCGCCGGTCCTCGACCTTATGGAAGCTCTGCGCAAGAGCATGGGCCAGACGGCTCCGGCCACTCCCGCTCCCAAACCAGAAAAAGACGAGAAGAAGCCGCCACAGCGCGTAACAGCAAAGAAGAAAAAGGCTGCCGGCTAGGCCGTCGTCGCATGCGCCCGCCGCATCATTGTGTCAGCGCGATGGCGATCGCCGTCGCCACCTCCATCGCATCCCGTCCCTGCACTGCGATTCTCTTGGTGCGCGCATTTTCGCCGCTCGCAATCGTAATCGCAGAGCGCGCCACTCCCAGCAGCTCCGCCAGAAACTCGATCAGCGCCGCGTTGGCGCGTCCTTCCACCGGCGGAGCCTGCAGCGCAATCTTCACCGCCGCATCGGCGCCGTAGCCGATCACGCCCACAATCGCCGTACGGCTCGCACGCGGCGCCACGCGCACCAGAAAGCTCGCTCCCTGCGCTGTCTCCCGCACTGGCACCCGCATCGTCATCCCGCCACCGCGCGCGCCCCGAACAAAGCCGTCCCAATCCGCACCAGTGTCGATCCTTCCTCAATCGCAATCTCAAAATCCCCCGACATCCCCATCGACAACTCGCGAAAATCCAGGCCCGCGTGTTTCTGCCCCAGCGATTCGCGCAGCGCCCGCAATCTTCTAAAACACGCCCGCGCCGTCTCCGGATTTTCATCCAGCGGCGCAATCGTCATCAGCCCGCGCATCGCCAGATGCGGCAGCTCCGGCAATCGTTCCAGCAACGAGCGCAGCTCGGAATCCTCCGGCGCAAGCCCCGTCTTGTTCGGCTCATCGCTCAACTTGATCTCCACCAGCACCGGCAGCCTCTTTCCCATGTTTCCCGCAGCCTCGTTCAGCCGCTCCGCCACGCGCACAGAATCCACGCTATCCACGCCATCGAAAATCTCGGCCGCCTTCGCCGTCTTGTTCGACTGCAGATGTCCGATCAGGTGTACCGCTGTGTCTTCAACGCCCAACTTCGCCAGCCGCGCGCGCTTTGCTTCAAACTCCTGCACGCGATTCTCGCCGAACAGCCTCATCCCCGCGCGCGCCGCTTCTGCCAGCGACTCTGCCGGATGCATCTTCGAGACGCCCATCAGCTGCACATCCTCGCGCGCGCGTCCTGCGCGACGGCATGCCGCCGCAATCTTCTGCTCCACCGTCTCCAGCCGCTCTTCGAAGCCGCCCACGTTTCCATGGTAGGCGACGCACAGCTCCGGCAGATGTAAATGCCCGCAGTAACCCGCCCAAATGAAAAATCCTTCAACTTCCGGCAACTCTGCACCTGATGCAGGGCATCTCCTGCTCACGGCGTTCGATACAACCCACCACGGCAGGAACTTGAGAATGCGCTCGGTCGTTTTGATCCACGGTTGGCTCCAGGGCAACGGGCGGCAGGAACCCTGTGAGATGCTCGCCATGCGGGATGTCCCCGCCGTCCCAGGCCCCGCTGTCTTCTCCCGCTGCAGCGTGATGGAAGCTCCCCTGGATCTGCCGGACGGTGACTACACCGTCACCTTCGAGGGTTACATTGTCCCCGCCAGGAAAGAAGCCGGCCTGTGGATTCCCGACGGAACCACCGCCCTCGCCTCGCCTGGAAAGAATTCCGATCCGTCCCAGCCCTCCTTCCGCATTGCGGAAGCCGCCGAGATTCCCTCGGTTCTCAGGAATCGAGTGGCCTGACCGGACGCGGCCGACCCGCTGCCTTGTGATCCTCAGCAACCTCTGCCCGGCAACCTACTGCGCGGCAGTATCCTGCAGCAGCCCGTTCATCTGTTCGAGCAGCGTATCGCGCAGGCTACGCAGTTGCTTCACCTGGCCGGTAACGTCGGCTCCTGTCGCCGAGGGCTCCCAGGCCGACGCAACATCGGCCAGCGCATGCACTTCCTGGTGCAGCTCGTCGATCCGCTGAAACGCGGCGCTGCTTCCCATGGGATGGTTGCGTTCGCTGTCCAGCCAGCGCCCCAGGCGGCACCGGTGCGGGTCCAGGGTCGGCGGTAACCGGCGTGTGCCCAGCAGAAAGGCTTCCAGGCCCGCAACCCACCCCCGGTGTGCTACCGCAGCGTGCATCAGGCTGCGTTTGCGCGGCGCCACCGACGCCACGTTCACCCACATCGGATCGGGACTCCAGGCCCTGGACCACGCCGGCAAATCCTCGCCCGGCATAGGCAGCGCGATCCCGTTTCCCTGTCCGTAAACGCAACCCAGCTGCAGCAACAGCCGCCCATGATCCGCCGTTTCCACGCCCTCGGCAATGGCCAGCCGGTCGAAGGCCGTAGCCAGCCCCAGAACCCCTTCCAGAATGCTCAGGTCCTCCGGATCGTCCAGCACATCGTGCACAAAGCTGCGGTCGATCTTCAGCGTGGTCACCGGCAGCCGCTTAAAGTACGTCAGCGACGAATAGCCCGTGCCGAAGTCGTCCAGCGCAATCGATACCCCCAGGTCGCGGCACGCTGCCAGCACGCCTGAAACCTGCGCAACATCCCGCAGCGCGCTGGTCTCCAGCACCTCCAGCTCCAGCCTTGAGGGGGAAATCGCCGGATGCGCGGCGAGCAGCGTGCGCAGCCGCTCGGTGAAATCCGGCTGCTGCAGATGATGCGCGGCGATGTTGACGCTCACCGGAATCTTCAGCCCGGCGGCGGTCCACCGCTCCAGCTGCGTCAGCGCGTGGTCGATCACCCACTCGCCAATGCGATCGATCAGCGGATGGTTTTCGATCACCGGCAAAAACTCCCCGGGCAGCAACGGTCCGCGCCTGGGGTGATTCCAGCGAATCAAAGCCTCGGCGCTCGTCAGCGCGCCGGTGCTCATGTGTACGCGAGGCTGATAGTGCAGAACAAACTCGTTGGCCACCAGACCCCGCCGGATCTGCGCCAGATCCTCATGAAACGTCCGGACGCTGATGTCGTGGGTCGGATCGAAGACCTGATACCGGTTCTTTCCCGCCAGCTTCGACTGATACATCGCCTGCCCGGCCTGCCGCAGCAGCTGCTCCGCGTCGATCTCCTCGGCCTGCGGATAAAACACCACCCCCATGCTTGCCGAGACCTGCATGCTGTTTTCGCCGCACATCTCCGGCTCAGAAGCGCAGGACAGCAGGCTCTCCAGAATCGGACTGGCCGCAGTGCCATCCGGCAGGTCCTGAAGAAGGGCGACAAATTCATCGCCTCCGATGCGCGCCAGCGTGTCCGTCTCCGGCAAAACATGCTTCATGCGCCGCGCCACACCCATCAGCAGCTGATCCCCGGCATCCTGGCCATAGCTCTCGTTCACCGTGCGGAACCCGTCCAGATCGATACAGGCTACCGCCAGCATTTGCCCGCGCTGGCGCGCCTGAGCCATCGCCTGCTGCAGGCGATCGGTCAGCAGCGCTCGATTCGGCAGATTCGTCAGCGCATCGAAGTGCGCCATGCGCTCCAGCTGCTGCTCCTGCTCCTTGGTTTCCGACACATCTGAAAACAGTGCCACGTAATGTTGCACTTTTAAGGTGCGATCGTACACGGCGCTGATCGTCAGCGATTCCGGATAAATCCTCCCGTTTTTTGCCTTATTCCATACTTCCCCGGACCACTGGCCTTTCTCCGTCAGCACCCGCCACATGTCCGCGTAGAACTCCTCGCTTTGCCGCCCCGATTTCAGCAGACGCGGATTGCGCCCCAGCACTTCCGCCCGGTTGTAACCCGTGATCCGCGTGAACATCTCGTTTGCGTCCAGGATCGCCCCCTGCGGATCGCAGATCAGGATCCCTTCCTGGGCGTTCGTGAAAACGCTGGCCGCCAGCTGCAGTTGCTCCCTGTCATTCTTCGCCTGCGTGATGTCCTCGGTGAAGATCAGAATTCCGCCGATGGTGCCCTCGGCGGTTCGCCACGGATGCATCTCCCAGCGCAGCCATTGCACTGAGAAGTTGTCGCGGACCCAGCGATCCTCGTCGCAGTACAAATCTTCGCCGGCCATCGCCCGCCGGTGCAAAGCCTTCCACCGTTCCGGAATCTCCGGGAAGACGTCATATTGGCAGCGGCCAATGACTTGCGCCCCCGCCATCCCGCGGTCCTCCAGCCACCGCCGGCTGACCGCCAGATATCGCATTTCGGAATCGAACATTGCGATCCCTGCCGGAGCATGCTCGATGAACAGCCGGAAAATCTCGCCGGTCTCCCCCAGCTGCTGCCACGCATCGATCGGCTCGGTGATCTCAGGACAGATCCCGAACATCCCGACCACACTGCCATCGCCGGTTTTCAGAGGATATTTCCGGTTGTCGATCCACCGATGCGATCCGTCCGCCACCTCCACACGCTGCACCTCATGCGTGCTTCGCCCCTCCCGCAGAACCTCGTCGTCTCTCCGGAAAAGCGTGTCCGCCAGCGGCTCGGGATACACGTCATAGGGCGTCTTTCCAGCGAAATCGATGCCCGCTTCAGGATCCTCCGCCAGGGCAGCCATCTTCTTCGTCGCGCTCACGTATACCTGATCCTCATTCTTCAGGTACATGGCATCGTTCGTGTGATCCATTAGCGCGCGAAAACTGTTCGCGATCGATTCCAGCGCCGGGCTCACGGCCGCGCATCGACTCGTCAAATGCAGCTCGAGGATGGTCTCCCCTGCCGCCTCCCGTTTCTTCGTGAAGTCCGCCCGGACCGGCCGAATTCTACCGTCCGCGTGCCGGATGCGCAGGCTCACGCACCCGCATGGCTCGGATAAGTTCCGCGAGAATATCCCCGCGAGTATCTCCCTGTCTTCCGTATGAATCCGATCCTGCAGCCGGACCCGCGAAGTTAGCCAGTCCTCGGCAGCGAAGCCCGTCAGCTTTTCCAGGGCGGCGTCAGCCGAAAGAAGCACGGGTGGATCGTTCAGCGCAAATCGTATCGTACCCATGGCTCCAGCTCAGCCCGCTCTTCTCCGTCCGCTTGCCCGGAGGATATCTTTCAAAGATAGTCCACCGTCAAGCAGTATCCAGGTGTTAAGTCCAAATACAAAAGCTGCGGGTAACTTCCCGTCGTTCCCCAGTTATCGACCGCCGTTTCGCTATCCGGGACGTAAGCGGCGCCCACCCTTCAGATACCGTCCCAGGTGGACGCTCCAGTTGCCTGTCTCGCCACATCCCCTCGCCCCAAACCATCGTTTTTCAATCAATTGCAATCTCGCATCAGCGATACTGATGATGGGACCCGCAAGCGCGATGAAAAGAACCGCAGCAATCACGGTTACAAAAGTCGATAGGGTACCCGGAGGAGCACAGTACCGTTGATGTCCCTCGAAACCAGGCCCGTCGTCCGTTGGACCCTTCCCGAATTGCGCCACGCCGCCCTTGACCCGGCCCCAGGAATCGCCGTCTTCGACTGCGATGGAACCCTCTGGGACGGCGATGCCGGCCTCGGCTTCATGAACTGGTCTATCGAGGCGGGCGTTCTCTCTCGCGAAGCCAGCGGCTGGATCGACGCCCGCCACCGCCTCTACCGCCACGGCGAAGTTTCCGAAGCCCAGATCTGTGGCGAGATGGTTCAGATCTACGCCGGCCTCCGCGAAGACGAGCTCCGCCGCGCCGCCGCCCGCTACTTCACCATCCACGTCGAACCGCAAATCTTCCCCGAGATGCAAACCCTGGTCACCGACCTCCGCGACGCCGGCGCCGATATCTGGGCCGTCAGCTCCACTAATAACTGGGTCATCGAAGAAGGCGTCCGCCGCTTCGGCATTGGCCCCGAGCGCGTCCTCGCCGCGCAGGTTCACACCCGCGACGGCCTTATCACCTCCGGCCTCATCGACGTTCCTACCGACGAAGGCAAAGCCGAAGCCCTCGACCGCGCCGGCATCCCCCATCCCGATCAGGTCTACGGCAATTCCATCCACGACGCCGCCATGCTCGAGATCGCCGCGCGCGCCTTTCCCATCAACCCCACGCCCGCGCTCGCTGAAATCGCCGCTCAGCGTGGCTGGAGCGTCTACTACCCCGACGCCGTCCTCGCCGACCACGCCAAATAGCCCCCACGAAACGACGATGCGCATCGCGTCCCTGCAGCCGAGCATCACCATCATCCTTGACCGCCTCGGCTGTCTCGATCAGCTCGTTGCCTGCACCCGCTATTGCCTCGCCGCCGTCCCCGCCCTGCGCGACCGCGGCCTCGCGATCGTCCACGACTCCTGGTCCACCACCGTCGATGAACTCCTCGCCCTCCGCCCCGACCTCGTGATGGCCTCGGTCCCGTACCGCAACGAATCCCTGGCCGCGATCCTCAAAGCCGGCTGTCCCGTCCTCGCCCTTGCCCCGCACTCCCTTGCCGACATCGCTCAGGACATCCGTCTCATCGCCGCCATCGCCGGTACGCCCCAGCAGGGCGAGCAACTCGTCGCCGAGATGAGCGACGCCGTCGCCCAGATGCGCCGGTCCACCGCCGACCTGCCCCACCACCCCCGCGTCTACTGCGAGGAGTGGGGCAAGCCCCTGATCCATTCCCAGCTCTGGGTCCGCGAGCTGGTCGAAGCCGCTGGCGGCGTCTTCGTCGGCGAACCCGGGGCCGTCACCACTCACGAAGCCGTCGCCGCCGCCGATCCCGACGTGATCCTCGCCGCCTGGTGCGGAGCCGGCGACCGCGTGCCGCTGGAAAAGCTCGCCGCCCGACCCGCCTGGCAGAACCTTCGCGCCATCCGCGAGGGCCGCCTCTACTGCATTCCCGACGAGCTCCTCAACACCCCCGCCCCCACCCTCATCGACGGCCTTCGCGCCATCGCCTCCGCGCTCCACCCTGGGCTTTTGGGTACTTCCGGCGCCATTCGCAGCCTCGACCGGAATCCATCCGTCCCTGCTCGCGTCTAAACTGTGGGACAGAATGGCAGATACGGCCCAAATCGGCAGGGAACCGAAGGCCCTCCGCTTCGTCGCCGCCGCGCTCATCCTCCGCGGCGATGAGGTGCTCGTCTGCCAGCGCAAAGCCGGCTCCCCCATGGGCCTCAAGTGGGAGTTCCCCGGCGGCAAAATCGAGCCCGGCGAGTCGGCCGAGCAGGCCCTCAGCCGCGAGCTCGACGAGGAGCTCGGCATCCAGGCCACCGTGGGTACCCGCATCGCCCACCTCCGCCATACCTACCGCACCGGAGGCGCGGTCGACCTGCAGTTCTTCGCCGTCCACAGCTTCACCGGCGACATCACGAACCACATCTTCGAAGACGTCCGCTGGACCCCCTCCGCACCCTCCCCGACTACGACTTTTTAGCCGCGGACCGCGACCTGATCCGCGACCTCGCCGCCGGCAAGCTGCTGTAGCGCGTCAGCGTCGCTCAACCGGCGCGAATGTCATCAGACCGAAGCGCCGCCGATGGCACCTTCCCCCTTCGGTCTGCCCCTGTTCCCCATTGGAGCCATTGAGAGTTGCTCCCACAGGCCTCAGGATTCCCGCATGCGAGTCAACCTCAGCATCCGGCCGTCCCGTCCCTCCGCGACCCTGGCCGGAACGATCCCGCTCACCTTGACCATCCGCCCAGCCTGTGGGGTTCCCGGAGACTATGAGTGCTCCACCGACAGCGCCACGCTGCTGCGTCTGCTGCGGCGACAGACCGATCTGCCGGGTTATGTTCTTGAGGGTTTTGAAGCAAAGCTCCACTTGCCGCTCGGTGCGCGCCTGGCGGATGTCGAACTGAGCGAGAACGTCCTCACCGACATCGGCTACTTCATCGATTAGCGCCGGGTGCCCTGTTCCGATCGCGCCCTGGTTTGGCGTATAGAGGTTGGCGCAACCAGGGTGGCTATTACGCAAAGCGCGATCCATCTCCGAACAACGTGCAACTCCGGCATTCCCCCTCGAGGGGGGTGACCCCCTGGGAAGTTGTTGATTCCAGGTGAGCGCCCGGGGGTAGACCCCCCTGGGATTGGCGACTGAGTTAGTGGGTTAGGGACTGGCCGACCCTACCGGCTGTCGTTTGTTCATTACCCTGCAACGCCGTCGGGTTCACAATCGCAATCACCTTCGTGATGGTCGCGCGGTTACTGTTCTACCCCCCTCGTTGCCCCCTTCTTGGGATAGTGAACCGTGCCTCCACAAGCCTAGCCTTGCACCATGAACTTCAAACCAGGACAAAGGGTCCGCATCAAGGGCAAGCACGTTATCGGGACCGTCGAGAAGAAGCTCACCTCCCTCGACGATGTCTACGTTGTCGTCCTCGATCACGCCTCCGCGCCGGAGGAAAAGCTGGTCCGCGGTGCCGACCTCGAAGTCGTCGAAGCCGACAAGCAGAAGACAGCCTGAAAGCAGCCGGTAGCCTGTGGCCTGTAGCCGGTAGCGAATGGACACAGGGTCTGCCCGCATTTCTTGATCGCAGCCGCTCTCATGTGGGCGCAAGGCTGCGCTGATCCCGCTCCAGGGCAAATAAAAATGGGCGCCAAAGCACCCATCGTTTAGCTACCCGCCACCGGCTACCGGCGACCGGCTGCCTTTTTCACTTCAGGCTCTGTAGCTTCTGCGTCGCGATCTGCGCAGCGTCGGACTGCTTATCCTGGTCTTTGATCTCCGCATAGAGCCGCCGGGCCTCCTGAGGCTGCGTGGTCTCATAGAGTTGGGCCAGCTGCAGCTGCGCCTCGGATTTGGGCACGCTCGTCGTTGGGTGGGCGATCACATCCTGGAACAGGGTCACTGCCTGCGAGTTGCGGCCCGTCTGCTCGTACAGGTTCGCCAGAGCGATCTTTGCCAGCGCAGCCAGGTTGCCGTTGCCGGCATGGGTCGCCTTTTCAAGGTCCGCTTCCGCAGCCGGCTTCTGCCCCATGTCCAGCTCCGTAAGACCGGCAAAGTAGCGAGCCATCTGGCCCGCCGTCAGCCAGCCGTACTGGTCTGCCGTCTGCCGGTACAGCGGATACGCCGCCTTCGCCCGTTCCGCCGCCGTCGCATACGTCTTGAGCCCTGGTTCGGCCGGCTGATTCGGCTGCGTCAGCGGGGTCTCGTAGATGTCCATGGCCTGTCCAAGAACCAGGTTCGCCGCAGTCTCCCGCTTCTGATACAGGACAAAGCTGATGACGACAATCGCCACCGCAACGACCACGCCGATCAACCAGGCGATCACATTGGTACGGTGCTCCCCGACCCATTCCAGGCTGGAAGTGGTTGCGTTGACGAACTTGTCCTGTTTAAGAGCGTGACGGGTCTGTGTGTCCACCGGGTTTGCCGCGTTTCCTTTGGGCGGGAGTCGCGAACGCGCACCGCGGCGCACATTCGCACAAGATACCCCTCAGTCTACCACGCACCCTTCGCAACGGTGCCGGGAGACTCTGTGCCCCTGTTCTTATGCGGCCCGCACCAGGTTCTCGATCTCGCCCGTCTCCACCTTCTCCTGGCACCCGATGCAGTACGGCGTCCACGGCAGCGCGTCGAGCCGCTTTTCGCCGATCGGCTTGCCGCAGTGCAGGCAATCGCCAAAGGTCCCTTCGTGCAGGCGCTCCAGCGCCAGGCGCACCAGAGACAACTGACTGTGGCCCTCGGTCCCCTGAGAGAAGATCAGCTCCTTCTGATACGACAACGCCGCCTGATCGGCGACATCCAGAGTGTCCTCGGCGAACGTCCTGCGGCCCTCTTTCACCGCGCTGAGCATGGTGTGCTCCAGTTGCCGCTGTTGATGGCGAAGCCGCTCTTCGAATCGCCGCTGTTTGGGGTTTTGCGTTGGACGGGTCACAGAAGGAACTCCTCGGATAAGGGCTGGTCCCTTGGTTCAGGTCGGTCTCAGGACATACATTGGACGCACAAACCTCCTGAAGATTTGTTTTTCTTTTTGCACTTTCTCTGGTTTGAGGCGGTTATTTTTTGGTCAACCCCTGCGCCCTCTCCGGCGGGGTGACGCTGGTGTCTCCGCTGCGCGTTGCCCGGATGCGCTGCGTCCCGAAATGCTCTACGCTGAAAGAGTCATGTACGAAGACTTCCATGCCGCTGACCGCTGGACCGGCGAAGATCTGCACTGCCGCTGGAAAGCCAACATCGTCGCCATCGCCACGCGCCACGCCGACGCCGTCGACATCCGCTTCGACGTCAACGACCGCCCTGTCTGGATCGCGATGCCCTGCGTCGCCTGGGTTGAGCAGAAGAAGCGGACCGGCCATGTCATCACCGATTCCCTCGCGGCTCAGGCGGCAGGCCGCTATCTGAAGATGGCCATCGAATCCGGCTATGACAACGGCCGCGAGATGTACACCATGACCATCGAGGAGGTCCTGCAGCAGGTCGACGCTGTCCTCCACGAGGCCGGCCACACGCACAATCTGCCCTGGCTCGTTCCCCTCGACGACGCTCAGCCGCAGGTGTGACAGAGCACAGAGCACAGGTCACAGAGCACAGAGCACAGCTCAGGGCAGACCTCGGTCCAGCCCTTCGTTTTTCCCTTTGCAAGCCCTGCGGCCAATGGGACAATAATGGGTTCTCTCTGACCCACGGAGGCTTCCGACAATGGGAGCGACAGCCACTCTGCAAGACCTGAAGCGCCTGACGGAAGGCCTGCACGCCCACCGGAATCTCTCGACCCCGCAACTGGTCGAAACCGCGATCGCCCGGGGCGAAGGCCGCCTGGCCTCGAATGGCGCTCTGGTTGCTATGACCGGCGCCCGCACCGGACGCTCCCCGCGCGACAAGTTCACGGTTGAGGATGACGAGACGCGGGACCGCGTGCACTGGGGCAAGGTGAACCAGGCCTTCCCGCCGGAAAAGTTTCAGGCGCTGTTGCAGCGCGTCATCCGCCATATGGCCGAGCGCGACCTCTTCATCATGGATCTGGCCGCGGGCGCCGATACCACCTACCGTCTGCCCATCCAGGTCATCTGCGAATATGCCTGGCACGCTCTGTTTGTGAAGCAGCTTTTCATCCGTCCTGAGCTGCAGGAACTCGCCAGCCACAAGCCGGAATTCATCGTGATCGCCGCGCCGGAGTTTGAAGCGATCCCGGAACGCGACGGCGTTCGCTCGTCGACCTTCATCCTTGTCGACCTCACCCGCGGGATCATTCTCATTGGCGGGACAAAATATGCCGGCGAGATGAAGAAATCCATCTTCGGAGTGATGAACTACATCCTGCCGCAGCGCAATGTTTTTCCTATGCACTGCTCGGCGAATGTTGGTGCCGACGGAACGACGGCCCTTTTCTTCGGACTCTCCGGCACCGGCAAGACCACGTTGTCCGCCGATCCCGAACGCCGCCTGATCGGCGACGACGAGCATGGCTGGAGTCCCGACGGTGTCTTCAACTTCGAAGGCGGCTGCTATGCCAAGTGCGTCGACCTGACGCTGGAGAAAGAGCCGCAGATCTACAACGCCATCCGCTTCGGCTCGGTGCTCGAAAACGTCGTGCTCGACCCGCGCACCGGCGAGCCCGACTACTCCGACATCCGCTATACCGAAAACACGCGCGCCGCCTATCCCGTCGACTTCATCGTCAACGCGGTCATCCCTGGTGTCGGCGGCCATTCGCGCAATGTCCTCTTCCTCGCGGCGGACGCTTTCGGGGTTCTGCCTCCCATCGCCAAACTCACGCCCGACCAGGCCATGTACCACTTCCTCTCCGGCTACACGGCGAAGCTCGCCGGAACCGAGGCGGGTCTTGGCAGCGAGCCGGTGCCGGAATTCTCCACCTGCTTCGGCTCCCCATTCCTGCCGCTCGCGCCCAGTGTGTATGCCGAGATGCTGGGCCGCAGACTGCGCGAGCACCATGCCCAGTGCTGGCTCGTGAATACAGGCTGGACTGGCGGCGCCTTCGGGGTAGGGAAGCGGATGAGCCTGCCGCACACCCGCGCCATCGTTCACGCGGCGCTCGACGGAGGCCTCGCCAAAGCCGAATACAGTACCGAACCGGCTTTCGGCCTCAGCATTCCCACTGCCTGTCCCGGCGTTCCTTCGGAGTTGCTGAACCCCCGCAACTCCTGGGCTGACAAGCACGCCTACGACGCACAAGCACGTCTGTTGGCTTCGAAGTTCGTCGAGAACTTCCGCAAGTTCCAGGTTCCCGATTCGGTTCGCCAGGCAGGTCCCAGAACCGTTTAGGCTGGTCTCGTAACGGACGGTCGCCGCCATTCTGTGCCCTGCGACCTGTAACCTGTGCCCTGTCTCTCCGGTAACTTGACTCTTGACAACCGCAGCACTAGTCTCGAAATGGAGGCAGCGGCAGTTCCCGGTAACCTCCGTTCGGTTGTTGTTGTCCAGGAGAACGGCCCATTGCAAAGCCACCCCTACATCTGGAACTACATTCCCCTGCTGATGCAGATTGTGGTCGTGGGCGCCCTGTCTGCGGGCATGGTTGGCATGTCCTGGTTCATCGGCCGGCACCGCAATATCAAGGAAAAACTGGAAGCTTACGAATGCGGCATCCCCGCCGAAGGGGACGCGCGCGGGCGATTCTCCGTGCGCTTCTATATGGTGGCGATGCTGTTCATTCTGTTCGATGTGGAAGCCGTTTTTATGCTTCCCTGGGCTGTGATTTACCGCCAGTTGCCGCGCATCACTCATTCGCAAATGTTCGGGTTCTGGGAGATGCTCGTCTACCTCGGATTCGTCGTCGTCGGCATCTTCTATGTGTGGAAGAAAGGCATCCTCGACTGGGCCTCCGACAAGGCTGACCTCTAACACCAAACCTCGAGCCCCGCAGAAGGAGTCATGGGAGAAGCGCTGCTCAATCAAAAGGCTGTGTTTGAAGGCCTCGCGCAGAATGTGGCCATCCAGGCCCTCCGCGCTGCGCATCCCGACGCTATTACAAATGCCAAGTTCGATCGCGGCGAACTGACCCTCGTCATCGCCGCCGACCAGATCCGCGCCGCGTGCCGCACGCTGCAGACCGCGGGCTACAACTTTCTTGAGGACGTCACCTGCGTGGACTGGTACCCTGCAGAGCCGCGCTTCCAGGTCACCTACCACATCCTGTCGCACAAGCTGAAGGAGCGGGTGCGGCTGCACGCGATGCTGGGGTCGATGGACCCGTCGATTGACAGCATTACCCCCGTTTGGCCTTCGGCCAATTACTACGAGCGCGAGGTTTGGGACCTGTTCGGCGTCCGCTTCCACGGCCATCCCAGTCTGCGGCGCATCATGCTGCCCGAGGAATGGGAAGGCCATCCGCTGCGCAAGGATTATCCGGTGGAGGGCTATCGCTGATGGCCGATCAGCTCGAAAACCCCCACGCGCCGGAGATTCCCGGCTTCGTAGAAACGGCGACGCTGGTCAAGCCGCGTCCCGAAGAAGGCACGAAGGACCACACCATGGTCCTCAACATGGGGCCGCAGCACCCTTCGACGCACGGTGTGCTGCGCGTGGTGCTCGAAATCGACGGCGAAACCGTCGTGAAGCTGGTCCCCGACATCGGCTACCTGCACACGGGCATCGAGAAAACCTGCGAGGCGAAGTTCTGGCAGCAGGTGGTTCCGCTCACCGACCGCATCGACTACCTCTGTCCGATGACGAACAACCTCGCCTTCTGTCTCGCCGGCGAAAAGCTGCTGCAACTGGAGATTCCCGAGCGCGCGCAGTGGATGCGCGTGCTGCTGAACGAGCTGACCCGGCTCAACTCACATCTGGTGTGGCTGGGCACGCACGCCATGGACATCGGCGCGCTGACGGTTTTCCTGTACACGTTCCGCGAGCGCGAGGAGATCCTGCGCATCTTCGAGCATGTGTCGGGACAACGCATGATGACTTCCTACTTCCGTATCGGAGGGCTCGCGCTGGAGCCGCCGCTGGACTTTTTCGACTCCGTCCAGTCGCTGGTCAAGATCCTGCCCGAAAAGATCGACGAATACGAAAACCTGCTCACCGGCAATCCAATTTTCATAAACCGCCTCAAGGGCGTTGGCTATCTGAGCCCCGCGGATGCGGTGGCGCTGGGTGTGACCGGACCACCGATGCGTGCCTCCGGCGTGGACTGGGATCTCCGCCGTGACATGCCGTACACCGGCTACGAAAAGTTCAAATTCGAAGTGCCCACCTCGACGGATGGCGATGTCTGGGCCCGCTACATCGTGCGTCTCCGCGAGATGCGCGAGTCGGTGAAGATCTGTCAGCAGGCGCTCGATGGCATGCCCGAAGGCCCCATCAAGGCCGATGCGCCACACGTGGTTCTGCCGGACCGCGAAAAGATGAAGACGCAGATGGAGGCGCTCATCTACCACTTCAAGATCGTCACCGAAGGCTTCCAGGTTCCGGCCGGCGAAGTCTACCAGGCCGTCGAATCGCCGCGCGGCGAGATGGGATACTACGCCGTCAGCGATGGCACCGCCAAACCGTACCGCGTCCACATGCGCAATCCCTCGTTCGCGACGCTGCAGGCTCTGGAAACCATGTGCGTCGGCCGGCTGATCGCCGACGTGGTCGCCGTCATCGGGTCGATTGATATCGTTCTGGGAGAAATCGACCGGTGACCGCCACTGCTGCCGAGCCTATGCTGCAAACCGAGTTGTGGGTGTCGTTCGTCTCCATGCTGCGGTCGTACGCAGCCGCAGCCAGCCTGCACGCCGGCGAGGTCAAGGTTTCGATGACCGAAAACTCCGCCACGATCGCCTTTGGCAGCACGCGACTCGACATGCAATTCGCTCCAGATTCGAGCGAGGTGAAGTGGACGATGCACACCGCATCCCAGGTACCGGTCACTGGCAGCTTTACGATGCAGCCCGAAGGCACAATTCAAATCAACGGCGCGACCAAAGACCTCGATCACGGCGCCATCGACTTCATCGCCTCCGTCACTGCAGAAGGGAAGGGAAGCCGCCGATGAGCAGCACTACCCTCTTCTCTCCCGCGCTCGCCGCACGCTTCGACAAGCTCGTCACCCTCTACCCGGTGAAGCGTTCCGCTCTCGTACCCATGCTGCTCTACGCTCAGGACGAAGTTGGCTACCTCTCCGACGCGGTCATCGTCGAAATCGCCGACCGGATCGGCATCACCGAGCTCGACGTGCGCAACGTGATCAGCTACTACTCGCTGCTGCGCATCAAGCCGGCCGGCAAATATCACGTTCAGGTCTGCACCAACATCAGCTGCATGCTCCGCGGCGGCAACGAAATTCTCGACCACTGCAAGAAGAAGCTCGGCGTCGCCAACAAAGGCGTCACGCCCGACGGACTCTTCTCCCTCGAAGAAGTCGAGTGCATCGGTGCCTGCTCGTGGGCTCCTGCTGCTCAGGTCAACTACGACTTCCACGAAAATTTGACGGCCGAAGCAATCGACAAGGTCCTCGACGACTACCGCACTAAATCCAAAAGCGGGGTGGCCAAATAATGGCGACGCTCGCCACCCATCCCGATTGCGTCCCCGTCGTCTCCTACCGTTTTGGCAAGGGCGCGACTGACATCGGCCGCTACATCGAGCTCGGCGGTTACGACTCGGTGCCCAAAGCCCTCGCCCTCGGCCCCGAAGGCATCATCAACGAGATGAAAGCCTCGAACCTGCGCGGCCGCGGCGGTGCGGGGTTTCCGACGGGACTCAAATGGTCCTTCGTGCCGAAGCAGTCCGCGAAGCCCAAGTACGTCCTCGTCAACGGTGATGAGTCCGAGCCCGGCACCTGCAAAGACCGCCTCATCTTCGAGCAAGACCCGCACTCCGTCATCGAAGGCACGATCATCGCCGGTCTCTCCGTTCAGGCCAAAATGGGCTTCATCTACCTGCGCGGCGAGTACCGCTACCTGCTCCAAATCATGGAGCGCGCCGTCGCCCAGGCCTATACCAAAGGCTTCCTCGGCAAGAACATCTTCGGCTCCGGCCTCGACTTCGATATCGTCACCCAGACCGGCGCCGGCGCCTACGAAGTCGGCGAAGAGTCTGCGCTCATGGAGTCCCTCGAAGGCAAGCGCGGCATCCCGCGCATCCGCCCGCCGTTTCCGGCGGTGGTCGGACTCTATGGCGGACCCACCATCATCAACAACGCGGAGACCATCGCCACCGTCCCGCACATCTTCCGCATGGGGGGCGCCGAATACGCCAAGCTCGGCACGGAGCGCAATGGCGGCACGCGCCTCTTCTGCCTCAGCGGCCACATCGAGCGCCCCGGCGTCTACGAACTCCCCATGGGCTACAACCTCAAAAAGATGATCTACGAGGTTGGCGGCGGCATCCCCAACGGTAAAAAACTCAAAGCCGTCGTTCCCGGCGGAGCCTCCACGCCCGCCCTCACGGCCGACGAAATCGACATCGGCATGGACTTCGACCAGGTCGGCAAAGCCGGCTCCATGCTCGGCTCCGGCGGCGTTGTCGTTCTCGACGAAACCACCTGCATGGTCGAATTCGCCCTCCGCACCATGAAGTTCTACGCGCACGAGAGCTGCGGCTGGTGCATCCCCTGCCGCGAGGGCACGGACTGGCTGAAAAAGTCCCTGACACGGTTGCATGAAGGAGGCGCCGTCGACAAAGACATCGACAACATCCGCTACCTCGCCGAAAACATGCTGGGGCGCACGTTCTGCCCTCTCGGCGACGCGGCCGCGATGCCCACCATCGCCTTCGTGAAAAAGTTTCGCAAGGAGTTTGAGGATCACCTGGACGGCAAAGGCTGTCCTTATCGGCATACACATCAGGAAGAACTGGTTGTTGTGTGAACTATCGCGATTTTATTCGTATGATCGAAGAAGACGGTTGGGCCCAAGTAAGAACCAACGGCAGTCACAGGCATTTTCGCCATCCCGTTAAACCTGGAACTGTAACTGTCGCCGGGCAGGGGAACGACGACATACCGAAGGGCACACTCAACAGCATGCTCAAACAAGCCGGACTGAAGCAACGGAGCCAGCAATGAGATACACAGTGATCTACGAGAAGTCGGCCACCGGATTTGGTGCATACGTGCCTGACCTCCCGGGATTAGGAGTCGTTGCCGGAACGCTCGACGAAACAAAGAAGCTGATCCGCGAAGGCATCGAAGCCCACATTAAGGTCATGCGTGAGTATGGCGACCCGGTGCCAGAACCTACCTCTACCGCCGAAGTGGTTGATGTTGCGATCTCGGCCTGAAGATATAGTCGAGCGGCTCCGCTCATCGTGCCGCAGCTTGTAGCGGCCTAAGGAATTCATGGCTGACGTTACCTTTACCGTCGACGGCAAGAAGCTCACCGCGCCCGCGGGCACGCTCCTCATTGAAGCCTGCCGCGCCCACGGCATCGAGATTCCCGCCTTCTGCTACTACCCCGGTCTCTCCCTCCAGGCCGCGTGCCGGATGTGCGTCGTGCGCCTCGAGAAGGTGCCGAAGCTGCAGACCGCCTGTACCACGCCTGTCGCCGAAGGCATGGTCGTCACCACCGAAAGCCCGGAGATTGCTCAGGCGCGCAAGGCCACCATTGAAATGCTGCTCGGCAATCATCCCCTTGACTGTCCGGTGTGCGACGCCGGCGGCGAGTGCGAGTTGCAGGACATGACCTTTAAGTACGGTCCCGGCGAATCCAAGTTCGTCGAGATCAAACAGCATCGCGAAGAACAGCAGTGGTCGCCCGTCGTCTTCTTCGACCGCCCCCGCTGCATTCTCTGCTACCGCTGTGTCCGCGTCTGCGGCGAAGGGATGGACGTTTGGGCTCTCGGCATCCAGAACCGCGGCGCCGGCTCTGTGATCGCGCCCAACAAACAGGATCACCTCGAGTGCGAAGAGTGCGGCATGTGCATCGACATCTGCCCCGTCGGCGCGCTCACCTCCGGCGCTTATCGCTACAAGACGCGCCCCTGGGAAATGTCCCACGTCGGCACCGTCTGCACCCACTGCGGCGACGGCTGCAAGACCACCCTGGGGGTGCGCCGCTCCAACGACGGCATGGAGATCGTGCGCGGCGACAACCGCGACAAGTCCGGCATCAACGGCGACTTCTTATGTATCAAGGGCCGTTACGCATTCGACTTCGCGAATCGCGAGAACCGCCTCACGAAGCCGATGATCCGCAAGTCGAGCGGACGGCTGGAAGAAGTCACCTGGCAAGAGGCCATCGAGTTCGCCGGCAACAAGCTGTGCGAGATTCGCGACAGCAAAGGCGGCTCGGCGATCGGCGTTATCGGCTCCAATCGCACCACGAACGAAGAGTCCTACCTGCTGCAGAAGTTCGCCCGCACCATTCTTGGCACCAACAATATCGACCACCACCGTACAGCCGACTACCCGGCGTTTGCCTCTGCGCTTAACGGGAAAGCTGAAGCCTCGCTACGCGACATCGCCAGCGCCAAAACCATCCTGCTCCTGGGCAACGACCCCACGGAGCAGCATCCGGGCCTTGCGTGGCAGATTCGCACCAACGTCCGCCTGAACCAGGCGCGGCTCTACGTCGCGAATCACATCCCCATTAAGCTTCGCCGCCAGGCCAGCGCCTTCCTCGAAATCCCCGAAGACGGCTACGCCGGCCTGATCGCCTGGCTGAATGGCACCAGCGCTCCTCTTGACGACGACAAGAATGCTGTCGCCTTCCGCGACGCGCTCCGCAAGGAAGAATCTCTCGTCATCGTCTTCGGTTCCGAGTTCCGCGGGCGCGATCTGGAAGCTCTCGTCGCCTGGGGCGCGACCCTGCCCAACGTCAAATTCGCCTGCCTCGGTGACTACGCTAACTCGCGCGGCGCGGCCGACATGGGCCTCTATCCCGATCTGCTGCCCGGCTACGTCCCGGTTACCGCCGCGGCTCACTTCTCCGCTGAGTATCCGAGCCTGCCCAGGGCGCCTGGCCTCAACCTGGTCCAGATGTTTGACGCCGCCGAAGCCGGCTCGCTCAGCGCTCTATATATAGTTGGCGCAAATCCGGTCGCCCGCTACGCGCGCCACAGCGACGCCCTCCACAACACCTTCATCGTGGTGCAGGACATGTTCCTCACCGAGACCGCGCAGTTCGCCGACGTGATTCTGCCGGCCGCGAACCTCTATGAGAAGACCGGCACCGCGACGAACACATTCGGCGATGTGCAGCTGGTGAAAAAAGCCGCCGACCGCGCTGGCGTTCGCACCGACTTCGAACTGATCGTTCGCATTGCCGCTGCCATGGGCGCCGACGTCAAAAAGCTTGTCCCCTTCGGCACGGGCACCGTTCGCGCCGACATGGGCCAGGCCCGTGGTGCGCAGTCCGGCGAAGCCGACCGTCACGGCGTCTGGCTCGCCGCTCATCATCTTGAGCCCAAACTGAGTCCTTTCGACCCCTTCGCCATCTTCGACGAGATCCAGCGTCTCGTCCCGTCCTACCACGTTCCGCGTCTCGATCTGCTCGCCGGCAACGATCAGCACGTCAAAGCAGCGCTCGTCCAGATCGAAGGCATCGCGGCGCGCCCCGATCTCGTCCTGCCCTCCAACGACACGCTCTTCACCTCCGGATCGCTCGGCTTCTACAGCAAGACCCTGCACTCTGTTCTCGAATCGCGCAAATCCGTCGAAACAGCAGCGGACTAAGAAAAGACCCAATGGACACAAGCCTGATTCCGTTTCTGCTGTTCAACCTCGCCAAGGTCATCGTGGTGGTGGTCATTTTCCTCATGGGCGTGGCCTATACGGTGCTGCTCGAGCGCAAGCTCGTCGGACGCATCCAGAATCGCTGGGGACCGAGCCGCGTTGGCCCCTTCGGCCTCCTCCAGCCCCTGGTCGATGGCGCCAAGCTGTTCCTGAAAGAAGATCTGATTCCCGAGGCGGTCTACCGTCCTCTGTACATCCTCGCGCCCATGATCGCGCTTTCGTGCGCGCTGCTGTCGATCTCCGTCATTCCCTTTGGAGCCGATATCCGCTGGCACGGCATGCAGTTCTTCCAGATCTCAGACAACAACATTGGCCTGCTGATCCTGCTCGGCATCACCTCGGTCGGTGTCTATGGCATCGCTCTGTCCGGCTGGTCGTCGAACAACAAATATTCGCTGCTCGGCGCCTTGCGCGCTTCAGCCCAGGTCATCAGCTACGAACTCGCGCTTGGCCTTTCGCTGGTCGGGGTTGTGATTCGCTCCGGATCGCTGCGCTTACGCGACATCGTCGGCGTCCAGGCCCCACACGGGCTGCTCTCCTGGAACTTCTTTGGCGGATTCCAGTTCGTCGCTTTCTTCATCTACCTCATGGCCGCCTACGCCGAGACGAATCGTTCTCCCTTCGACCTTCCCGAAGCAGAGTCCGAACTGACGGCCGGCTACCACACCGAATACAGCTCGATGAAGTTCGCCATGTTCTTCATGGCCGAGTACGGCAACATGATCACGGTCGGCTGCGTTGCCACGCTGCTGTTCTTTGGCGGTTGGACCAGCCCCTTCGGCAACCTCTTCCACTTCGGCACCGGACCTGTCGCCACAGCGTTCTTCTCCGTCTTCTGGTTCGTCGCCAAGGTTTTCGGTTTCCTCTTTCTCTATATCTGGGTGCGAGGCACGCTGCCGCGCTTCCGCTATGACCAGCTCATGGGCTTCGGATGGAAATTCCTCGTGCCCGTGGCGGTCGCCAACATCGTTGTCACCAGCTTCTGCATCGGCCTCCGGCTGCCCCTGCAGTAATACAATCTTGCTTTTGGACCGGCTACGCTGTACCCGCAGGTTGCGGGCAAGTTAAAGATCATGCATCTGGCTCTCTTCATCTTCTTTGCGGTGCTGTGTGTAGCGGGGGCGCTAAACCTCCTGCTCCAACGCCATCCGATCAACAGCGCGCTCTCGCTCATCGTCGTCATGAGCTCGCTCTCTGTGCTGTACCTTCTGCTGGGCGCAGAATTCATTGCCGCCGCCCAGGTCATCGTCTACTCGGGCGCCATCATGGTGCTGTTTACCTTCGTGATCATGCTGCTCAACGCCGGCAAAGAAGTGCGCACCCACGGCAGCAGGCTCGCCTACGTCGCCGGATTCCCCGGCGCGGCGGCGCTACTCGGATTGCTGGCTTTCGTCTTTATCTCGCGGCGCGGCGACTTCGGCCAGGCGCGCCTCGGCGAATATCTAGCCACCACCAGCGACCTCAGCCGCGTGCTTTTCAAAGACCTGCTCCTACCCTTTGAAGTCACGTCGGTCCTCATCCTCGTCGCAATCCTCGGCGCGGTAGCGCTGGCACGAAAGGAGCACTGAGCCGTGGTTCCGATCGCCTATTACCTCGTTCTCAGTGCCGTCCTGTTCTCCATTGGCGTCGCGGCGTTTCTCATCAAGCGCAACATTATTACCGTGTTCATGTCGATTGAGCTGATGCTCAACGCTGTGAACCTGGCGTTCATCGCTTTCTCGCGCCAGTGGAGCCAGATCACCGGCCATCTCCAGGTCAACGGCCAGATCTTTGTCTTCTTCGTCATGGTCGTCGCCGCTGCTGAGGCTGCGGTTGGGCTCGCCATCATCATCGCTGTCTTTCGCGCCCGCAACACTCTTAACGTCGATTCCATCGACCTGATGAAACTATGAATCCCGACCTTCACCTCTGGCTCATCCCGCTCGTCCCCTTCGCCGGATTTCTGGTGAACGGTCTCCTCGGCCGCAAATTGCCGAAGGCGGTGGTCACGACCATTGCGCTCATCGCGTCGCTGATCCCGGCGGTTCAGGTCGCAGGCATTGTTACAAAATTCAGCTCGCTGTCCCTCCCGCATGTCGAGCACCTCGGTACATGGATCGCAGCCGGCTCCTTCCACGCCGACTTCACTTTCCAACTCGACCAGCTCACGCTGGTCATGCTTTGCGTCGTCACCGGCGTCGGGTTTCTGATCCACGTCTACTCCGTCGGCTACATGGCCGAAGAGGAAGGCTACTGGCGATTCTTCGCCTATATGAACCTCTTCCTCTTCTTCATGCTCACCCTCGTGCTCGCCGAGAACTTCCTGCTTATGTTTGTCGGCTGGGAAGGTGTGGGCCTGGCCTCCTACCTGCTCATCGGCTTTTACTTCACGCGCGACTCTGCTGCCAACGCCGGCAAGAAAGCCTTCATCGTCAACCGCATCGGCGACTTCGGCTTCCTGATCGCGATGTTCCTGCTCATCGCCCACTTCGGGAGCTTGAGCTTCGGCGACGTTTTCAGCCAAATCGGTGCGCATCCTGAATGGCAGAGCGGATTCCTCACGGCTATCGCGCTCTTCCTCGTCCTCGGCGCCACTGGCAAGTCCGCGCAGATTCCCCTCTACGTCTGGCTTCCGGACGCCATGGAAGGCCCGACGCCAGTCTCCGCGCTGATCCACGCCGCCACCATGGTCACCGCCGGCGTCTACATGATCGCGCGCACCCACGTTATCTTCGACCGCTCGCCGCTCGCGCTGGCCGTCGTCGCAACCATCGGTGTCGCCACCGCCTTCTTCGCGGCGACAATCGGAATACTCCAGACCGACATCAAGCGCGTCCTCGCCTACTCCACCATCTCGCAGCTCGGCTACATGTTCCTCGGCTGCGGCGTCGCCGCGTACTCGGCCGGCATCTTTCACCTCGTGACGCATGCCTTCTTTAAGGCGCTGCTCTTCCTCGCCGCTGGCTCGGTTATCCACGCGCTCTCCGGCGAGCAGGATATGCGTGCGATGGGCGGCCTGCGCAAAAAGATTCCCATCACCTTCTGGACCATGACCGCAGCGGTCCTCGCCATCTCCGGCGTGCCTCCGTTCGCCGGGTTCGTCAGCAAGGACGAGATCCTCTACCAGGCCTTCCTCTCGCCCAACGGCGGCAAAATCTTCTGGGCTGTCGGCCTCCTTACCGCCGGACTCACCTCCTTCTATATGTTCCGGCTCTGGTACATGACCTTCTTTGGCGAGCGTCGCACGCCCGAAGCCGCGCACCCAGAGGACCTTGCCCCGGTCCACGCGCGCTCCGACACGAAGCTCACTCTGGAAGCGGAGCCGCATGCACACCCGGTTCACGAAAGTCCGTGGATCATGCTCGCGCCCCTCGTCATCCTCGCCATCCTCTCTGTCATCGGTGGCTTTATGGGATGGCCGGAGGGCCTCGGCGGCGGCAACTGGTTCTCGCACTTCCTTGAGCCTGCCGTTAAGACGGTCCACATGAGCTACGAGCAGGCCACGGTCGCTCTGGCTACCGGCGGCCCCAATATGCCCAATGCCTCACCGGCCGGCAACAAGCAACTCGAGCTGACCCTCGCAGCCGTCTCGACCCTTGTCGCGTTTCTCGGCTGGCTCTTCGCCCACATTCTCTACTACGCGAAACCAACACTCCCCGCGCGCCTGGCCGACAATCTCCGCCCCGTCTATGCGCTGGTGAAAAACAAGTACTGGGTCGACGAAATCTACGGAGCCCTCATCGTCACCCCCGTCCTCTTCATCGCCCGCTGGGTTTTGGGCGTGCTCGTTGACCGCGTCGTGATCGACGGTGGCACACTCACCGCCGGCTACAGCGCGCAGGGGCTCGGAGCTTTGGTCGCCCGCATTCAGTCCGGCAATATTCGCTCCTACGCAGGATGGCTCGCTCTCTTCGCCGCTGTGCTGCTCGCCATCTCTTATTTCGGATGGACCACCCACTTCTACCTGCGATGAACCGAGGACGAAAGACGATACCGTGCTGACTGACCACATCCTGACGCTGATCGCCTTCGTCCCCATCGCGGGCGCGATCGTCGTCGCGTTTCTGCCGCGCAAAGGCCGCATCGTGCCGGCCTTCACTCTGCTCGTCACGCTCGTCACCTTCGTTCTCTCCCTTCATCTGCCCGCGCACTTCGACTACTCGAACCACGGCTTCCAGTTCGAAGAGAACCAGCCATGGATCACGGCGCCCGCGATCCGCTATCACCTCGGCGTCGACGGACTTTCTCTCTGGCTCGTTCTGCTCGCCACTTTCCTTGCCCCCATCGGCGTCCTCGTCTCGTGGCGCGCCATCCAGAACCGCACGAAGGAGTTTTACTTCCTCTTTCTCCTCCAGCAGACCGCGATGATCGGCGTCTTCACCGCGCTCGATCTCTTCCTCTACTACGGGTTCTGGGAACTCTCGCTCGTCCCCATGGCCATCCTCATCGCGCTCTTTGGCCCCAATCGCGGACGCCAGGCAGCCATCAAGTTCTTCCTCTATACCTTTATCCCCTCGGCGCTCTTTCTGGTCGCAATCCTTTACCTCTACGCCAAGGCCGGAACCTTCGACTTTGTGCAGTTGCAGAGCCGCCTCGCCTCCGGCTCTCTCGGGCTCCCCCCCCAAGCCCTCTTTTGGCTCTCGCTGGCGTTCCTCGTCGCCTTCGCCGTCAAGGTGCCGGTCTTCCCGCTCCACGGATGGCTCCCCGACGTCATTCAGGAAGCGCCCACCGCAATGGCGATGGTGGTTGCCGGCAAGCTCGGCCTCTACTCCATCTTCCGTTTCAACCTCGGCCTCTTCCCCGAACAGGCCCGCGCCATCGCGCCGCTCATGATCGTTCTGGCCGTGGTCGGTCTTCTCTATGGCGCCCTGGTCGCGCTCGCTCAAACGGATATGAAGCGCCTCGTCGCCTACTCCATCCTCGGGAACCTCAGCTTCTGCACTCTTGGCATCTTCTGCTTCGCTCTGGCAGGTCTGAATGGCGCCGTCTACCAGACCCTGAACGAAGGACTCACCGGCGGCGCGCTCCTCGTGCTTGTCAGCATCCTTTACGAGCGCTACGGCACCTACGACATGACCCTGTATGGCGGACTCGCCAGCCGCCTGCCCTGGCTTGCGACCCTCTTCGTTATTACCTCGCTCGCCCTCATCGGCCTGCCACTCTTCAACGGCTTCGTCGGGGAGTTCCTGGTGCTCAGCGGCTCCTTCACCTCGCATCCGCGCTGGGTTGGCGTGGCGGCGATCGGCGTCATCCTCAGCGCCTCGTACATGCTCTGGATGGTGCAGCGCATCTTTTACGGCAAGGAATCCTCGCTCGTCGTCCATCGTCCTGCGCCCGACCTGGATTTTCGCGAGCACATCACGCTCTGGCCCATGGCCATCCTGATGCTTGCGATGGGCGTGCTTTCGCCTTACTGGATCAAAGCCATTGAGCCGGCGATGACGCCGCTCTCCGGTCCCGTCCCGGCTGAGGCGACTCCTGCGAGTCCCGTGGCCAACGGCGCGCAGCTCCCTGCTCAGCTTTCCGTGTCCGGAGGTGCGCAGTGAACGACTTTACGCGCATCGCCCCTGAAGTCCTCTTCACACTCGGCGGCGTTATCGTCATGCTCGCCGACGCGATGATGCCCAAAGCTTCCAGCCGGAAATCGCTCGGCTGGCTGGCCGTTATCGCCACCCTCGCCGCCCTTGGCGCCAGCTTCTGGCAGGCGCAGCTGCCTGCCGGTACCGCCTATTACGGCGTCGTCCGGACCGATGCGTTCAGCGTCTTCTTCCACGTCCTCATCGCCGGCATCGTGCTCGCCACTCTGCTCATCGTCCTCGACGCGGTCACGCCGGAAACCGAGGGCCTCGGCGAACTTTTCGCGCTCATCCAGTTCGGCGCCGTCGGCATGATGCTCATGTCCTCGGCCGTCGAACTCCTGCTCGTCTTCATCGCGCTCGAAATCTCCTCCATCTCCACCTACATCATGGCGGGCTACCGCCGCAAAAGCGGCAAGAGCGCAGAATCGGCACTCAAATACTTCCTCCTCGGCTCCTTCGCCACCTCGTTCTTCCTCTACGGCATCGCTCTGATCTTCGGAGCCACAGGCAGCACCCGCATCGATGACATCGCGGCTGCGGTTGGCAAGGCCGTGGCCGGCGGGCCCATCAGCCCGCTCCTCACCATCGGCCTTGCAATGATCATCATCGGCCTCGGCTTTAAGGTCTCCGCCGCACCCTTCCACGTTTGGACTCCCGACGTTTACGAAGGCGCTCCCTCGCCCGTCGTCGCGCTCATGTCCACCGGCCCCAAGGCCGCCGCCTTTGCTGTGCTTCTCCGCATTGCCTATGGAGCGCTTCCGGCCCTCCACTCCCACTGGATGCCCATCCTCTGGTGGCTCGCGGTCCTGTCCATGACCATCGGAAACCTCGGCGCCCTCCGCCAGCGCAACGTTAAGCGGATGCTCGCGTACTCCTCGATTGCGCACGCCGGCTACATTCTCGTCGCCTTCACAGCCCTCTCGCCTGAAGGAATCGCCGCCGCCAGCTTCTACGCCGTCTCCTACGCAGCGATGAACGTCGGCATCTTCGCCATCATCAGCCATACCGGCGGCTACGACGACCACCTCACACTCATCGACGACTACCGCGGCCTCGCGTACGCGTCGCCCCTCCTCGCCGGAGCCATGGCCTTTTTCCTCATCTCGCTGATCGGAATCCCGTTCACCGGCGGATTCTTCGGCAAGTTCTACGTCTTTTCGGCCGCCCTCCACTCGGGGATGATCTGGCTGACGATCATCGGCCTAATCAACAGCGGCATCGCTGCCTACTACTATCTGCGCGTCGTCGCCGCCATCTACTCCGAACCCTCCGGCGCCTCGCCCATCATGGCGGTCTCCCGTCCCTCGTTCCCGCTGCTGCTCGCGGTGTTCATAACCGCCGCCACCACGCTGATCCTCGGTATCGTGCCGGGCAACGTGTTGTCAGCTGCGCGCGCCGCCGCCCAGACCTACACCGCCGCGCCAGCAACAACCTCCCCTCCCGTCACCGCCCAACGATAGACCGGGTCGTCTCGCTCCCAGTTTGCTCGTCTTCTGCTGCTCGCCTACCTCTTCTTCAGCCGTACCGACTCCCAGCTCCCATCCGAGCTCCACCCGCCGTCCACCGTCAGGGTTGCCCCGTTAACAAAGCCGCTCTCCGCTCCATCCGCGAGAAACGCAATCGCCCGCGCGACATCCTGCGGTGTTGCAAACCGCCCCATCGGCACCCGCTGCGTGATGTCCGCATCCGTGTAGCTGCCGCCCTTCTGATCCGCCACGTCCATTTCCGTCTTCACCCATCCCGGACACACTGCGTTCACCCGCACTCCTCGCCCGCCCCACTCCGCCGCCAGCGTCCGCGTCAGCCCAATGAGCCCGTGTTTCGACGCGTTGTAGGCCGCGCGATCCGCCACCGCCACCAGGCCCGCAATCGACGCGACATTCACAATCGATCCGGTCCGAGCCTCCAGCATCTTCCGTCCAAACACCCGCGACAGCAGAAACGGCGCCACCAGATTCACCTCCATCATCCGCCGATACTCTGCCGCCGTTGTCTCCTCCGCCGCGCGAATCAGGCTGATGCCCGCGTTGTTCACCAGCACATCCACGCGCCCGAACCGCTCAAGCACCTTCTGGGCGAACGCCTCGACAATCTCGTCCTTTGTGATGTCTCCGGCGAATCCAAACGCATCCGCGTCGCGTGCTTCAATCGCCGCGACCGTTGCCTCTGGCTCGCGCAGATCGATGATCGCTATCCGATACCCACGTTCCGCCAGCACCTCCGCCGTTTGCCGTCCGATGCCCTGCGCCCCGCCCGTCACAATTGCTACTCGCTTGCTGCTCGGCATATTCTGGCCGCCTCCTTCGCAACTTCCCAGCTTACCAACCGGTCTCCGCGCCGTTATCCTGAAGGGTCCGCAGCAAAGAAACGAAATCGGAAAGAAGGATCCAACGATGGAAATCATTTCCAGTGGCTCTCAGCCCTCGCGCCCGGGACCCGCCGACTACTTCACCGGTAAAGTGCGTGTCGATCCGCTCTTCGACGCGCCTGAGCCCGCGCGCGCGGTTGGCGCACACGTCACCTTCGAGCCCGGCGCGCGCACAGCATGGCACACCCATCCGCTCGGCCAAACCCTCATCGTCACCTCCGGCAGCGGACGCGCGCAGCGATGGGGTGGCCCGATCGAAGAGATCCACCCCGGCGATGTCGTTTGGTTCGCGCCCGGCGAGAAGCACTGGCACGGTGCCGCACCAGCGACTGCGATGACCCATATTGCGATCCAGGAGAAACTGGACGGCAAAACGGTCGAATGGCTGGAGCACGTCACGGACGACCAATACCGCGGATAGACGGTATCAGGGTCGGGTTCAGATCCTGCGCGATAGCCCGGGGTTCAGGAAAGACGCTGCATTCCCGGCGGCAAATCTCGCGTTCCCAGTGCCAGCGTGGGCGATCCGTGCCGGGTCGGTTCGGACGCCGAAGCCGGAGCGTTCATCACTTCTTTCCATGCCTGCTGGAACTTCGCCATCTCGCTCCGCGTGCCCACGGTGATCCGCACGTAGTTCGGCAAGATCGGCCAGGTCCGCCCGATGAAGATGTTCTTGGCCGCCATGGCCTCGATCACGCTCTTGCCCGGCCGGCCGGCGTCGAGCAGGAAGCAGTTCGTTTGCGACGGAATGAACTTGTAGTTGTTCGCCGTCAGCCACGAGAACGTCTCGTTGCGGATGTCGGTGTTGATCTTCCGCCGCTCCGGCACCAACTCCGGAACCTGCAGACTACTGGTCGCCGCCGCCACTGCCAGGATCGGCATAAAGTTGTTGCCATAACCCTGGATTTTCGCCAGAAGATCCGGCCTTCCGATAGCGAACCCGCATCGCAGTCCGGCCATGCCGTAGATCTTGGAGAAGGTCCGCAGCACGATCAGATCCTTGTCCGCCTTTACCAGGTCCAGCGACGGCGTTGCATCGGTGAAGTGGATATAGGCCTCATCCACCAGCAGGATCGACCCCTTTGGTTTGTGTTCAAGGGCATACTCGATGTCCGCACGGCTCGTGATCGTTCCGGTCGGATTGTTGGGGTTGCAAATGTAAAGCACGCCCGCATTCGGATCCGCAACGACCATCGCCTTCACGTCGTGCGAATAGTCTTTCGCCAGCGGCACCTTTACGATTTTGGCCCCGCTGAAATTCGCCGCATACATCGGCGCCTCATAGCTGGGATCCGCAATCACCAGGCTGCGATCTTTCGAAGTGAACGCGAGCACTGTGTAGTTCAGAGGCTCGCTCGATCCCGCGTATGTCAGAACGTAATCGGGTTTCAGCCCCTCCATCGAGGCGAAAATATCCACCAGTTTCGGTGTCATTTCGAAGTCGTACCGTCCGCCTTCCGGCAGCAGGCTGCTCATCACCGCGCAGGCTCCGCTGCATGGTCCGAGCGGATTCTCGTTGGCGTCGATGCGTACCGCTCCCGGTGGAATGTCGCGGGGTACACGCGCACGCTGGGCGCGCGCCAGCTCGGGTTCGGTCAGAATCGGCATAGCCGCGGCAGCCGTTGCGGCAGCGGCCAAACCAAAGAAGCTACGGCGAGAGAGATTCGTGTTCACCTGCGCCCTCCTGACTAGAGATTAGGCCCGATGACTTCCCGAATGAGCTGTGTACCAACTCCGACGACTTCACCGCTGTCACGTCAATTTCCGAGAGCACCCCGGCAGCGCACTGTGCCGCCGGTTACAGGGCCTCTGTGTCGGCTCACTGGGCTGAACCGCCGTACCGAAGTACTGAGAGTATGCCTTGACCGGCCCGGAAATGTCCATCTTTTCGGTTGGGTCGGGATTGCCGGGCCCGGTTCGCCTTTTCTGTGATGGCCAGCGATGAGTCTCAGGTGCGTCCGCATTGCCCAATCACGGCCGAGGCGCAAGTTCGAATCCGCCGCATCTTGTGTCAGCCGTCACAAGCTGAGGATGTGTTCGGTTTCGAGACGATTGCGCGGTTCGTACCCACTTTTGGGGTACTAGAATTTGTCTTCGTGTGCCCCCCGTCACATACAGTCGCGCGTTCGAAAGAGGAGCATTAAATCCCGGAAAGGAGGGTTATTATGCCGAATCGAATCCACGTCGCATTCGTGGCGGGGCTGCTGGCCACCGCCGCTTTCGGAATAGCCCAGACAGGACCTGTCATCAAACAGGTGCCGGTATCGCCCACATCAGCCGCATCCGGGAAACAGATGTACACCACGTATTGTGCCGTTTGCCACGGAGCGGACGGGAAGGGCGGCGGACCCGCCGCAATCGCCCTGAAGTCTGTACCCACCAACCTGACGGAGCTTGCCAGAGACAACGGCGGCAAGTTCCCTGAAACGCACATCTATTCCGTGCTGCAGTTTGGAATGGAAGAGCCAGCCCACGGCTCGAAGGATATGCCGGTGTGGGGACCCGCGCTTCGGTCCCTCGACCGCGGCAGCCCATCAACTGAAATGCTGGAGCATCAGAGGCTCGCGAATCTGACGAACTATCTGAAGACTCTCCAGCAGCAGTAACAGCTTCGCGCCGGCAAAAACTCCCTGCCACGGCAGGGAGTTTTTGTGTCCGGAATGTCCAACTTCGCAGCGATGGAACTACTTCACCTTCATCAGGATGATGACGAAGGTGAAGAGGGCCAGCGATTCCATGAACGCGAGGCCAAAGATGAGGAAGAGCTGGATGGCGGGACGAGCGCCAGGGTTGCGAGCGACTGCCTCGGCGGCGGATCCGGCGGCGCGGCCCTGTCCGAGACCGCAGAGGCCGGAGGCGATGGCCATGCCGATACCGGCACCGATCGGTACCCAGCTGGCAGGGGCGCTTGCGGCGCCGGTGGCTTGTGCGAATGCCGGGGACGCCATGAACAGCGCGGCCAGGGTCATGAAGAGATATTGCAGTTTCCGCATTGGTTCTCCTGCTTCCGTATGATGTGCCGCCAGGGGGTGGTTGAGGCTCACCGAGCTGGCCCCCTCACGCTGAACGGCTTTTCCTTGCCAGAGTGGAAGCGGCGCTCCGGCAGGAAATCTCTTTAGAATTCCTCTACGTGCTCGGTCGCCAGTCCCAGGTAGATCATGGCGAGCAGCATGAAAATGTAAGCCTGAATGAGCGCGACAAAAAGGTGCAGGCCCAGACCGGCGATGGGCAGGGCCAGGGGGATCATCGAGAAGAAGATGATCGTGATCATGTCGCTGGCCAGCATGTTGGCGAAAAGACGAACGGTGAGCGACAGAATGCGCGCAAAGTGCGAGATGATCTCGATGGGGAACATCAGAGGCGCGATCCACCAGACCGGTCCCATGAAGTGCTTGATGTAGCCGATCAGGCCCTGAGCACGCAGGCCGTTCCAGTGGTAATAGATAAAAGTGAACAGCGCCAGCCCGAGCGGAACCGCCGGATTCGCCGTCGGCGTGTCGATCCCCGGGAAGAGCCCGAGGCAGTTGCAACAGGCGATGAAGAGCAGCAGGCACGTCACTACAGGCAGGAACCGTTCGAAGCCGTGCCCCATGACCTGGCCAGCCTGGCCGCTGACGAACTCGTGGATCATCTCGGCCAGGTGCTGCGTGTTGCCGGGCTTTTCGACATTGAGCCGGAGGCGAACCAGGACGAAGAAGAGAATCAGCCCGGCGAAGACGATCAACTGCAGGGTGAGCGAATTGTTGATCGGATGGCTGGGATAGGCGGGGTGAATGCCGAGTCTCTCCAGCAGCGCATCGAGAGGAGCGCCGAACCAGTGGTTCAGCAGACGAGTAATGAAGTTGATCCAGGCAAGCATGCGAGCTCTTTATTGGCGAAGGAGGCGAATGGCCTCGATGGAAAGGGCAACGACGGCTAATCCGATGCCGGCTACTAAGGCGTAAACGCTACCGTTCAAACACCTTAGACTAACATACAGAATCCCTGCGACCATGGCCAAGCGAAGAAAAAACATGACGAAAGTGCGGCCCATCGGACTGGGCGCCGGCCGGTTGTCGAGGGTGGCCGACACGAGCCTCGAGAGGGTGCGCCACTCGCGAATTCCGGTGTAGGAAATGACGGCTCCGGCCAGTTCCAGCAGCCCGGACTGCCAGCCCATGGTCAGCGTAAAGACGACGAAGAGCAGCAGGGCGAGGATGACGACGGTGCGTATGGCACGGCCGAGCAATTGCTGCAGGTCTTCGTCGGTCATCGAGCCAGCTACAGGCAGGGCGGGATCGCTTCCGGAGTTCATGCGCCGCGATCCTCCTTCTCCGAGCGGTTCGAGTAGCGGATGGCGGAACGCAGAACCTCGATGAAGCCGGCGACGAAGCCGAAGACGATGCCGGCGATGTAGATCCAGTGCTGGTGCAGCCATTTGTCGAGGCCGGCGCCGATGAGCCAGCCGACGACCAGGGCGGCGGGCATGATGAAGGCGATCTCCAGGATCCGCTCCGCGCCGGCGACACCCTGGGTGAGGGCGGAGCGCTTCGGGGGCTCGGGTTGGGTGCCTGGTGAATCGGGCGACATGCGGGCCTCACTTCCCGCCTTGTTATACACCAGCAGGACGGCGATTCGCGGTGACCGGCAAGTGGTGGAGCGAGCGAAAGTTATACTCGAACGGAGAGCATGAGCTACGACGAGTTTGAGTCCGAGTTTGAACGGCGCCTGTACAGCGATCGGCAGGAGAAGTTGAACAGGATTGCTGCCCTGGGCCAGCAAAAGTATCCCAACACCTTTGCGCCGCCGGCCGATCATCCGCTGACGACGATCCCGAAGATCCGCGCGCAGTACGACACGTGGATCGGCGAGCAGTTTGAGGCGACACGGATTCCGATCGCGGTTGCCGGGCGGATCATGGCGATCCGGCAGCAGGGCAAGGCGGGCTTTGCGACGCTGCAGCAGGAGGGCGCGCGGCTGCAGATCTACGTGCGCAAGGACGCGGTGGGCGACCCGGCGTTCGAGCTGTACAAGCTGCTCGATCTCGGCGATCACATCGGCGTGACGGGCTACCTGTTCCGCACGCGGACGAACGAGCTGACGATTCACGTGGAGACAATCACGTTTCTGGCGAAGGCGCTGCTGGCGCTGCCGGAGAAGTACCACGGGTTAAGCGACATTGAGCTGCGGTACCGGCAGCGGTATGTCGATCTGTTCATGAATGGCGTGCTCAACGAGGCCGGGAGCCAGGAGCCGGGAGCCAGGAGCCAGGAGCCGGGAACCGGGAGCCCGGAGCCAGGAGCCGGGAGCCAGGCGCCGGAAATCCGGGTGCGCGACGTGTTTGTGAAGAGGGCGGCTGTGCTGCGCGCGATGCGGCGGTTCTTTGACGCGCGCGGGTACATCGAAGTGGAGACACCGATGATGCAGCCGATTGCGGGCGGGGCGATGGCGCGGCCGTTCACGACGCATCACAACGCGCTCGACATTGACCTGTTCCTGCGCATCGCGCCGGAGCTGTATCTGAAGCGGCTGGTGGTGGGTGGCTTCGATCGCGTGTACGAGATCAATCGCAACTTCCGCAACGAGGGCATCTCGACGCAGCACAATCCCGAGTTCACGATGCTGGAGTTCTACCAGGCGTACTCGAACTATCACGACCTTATTGTGCTGACGCAGGAACTGATCGCTTACGTGGCGAAGGAAGTGAATGGGACGACGATTTGTCACTTTGGCGGTTACGAATTGGATCTGGCGAAGTGGGAAACGCTGACCATGCGCGAGGCGATCATTAAGTGGTGGCCTCCGGAAAATTCAGACTGTAAACCGACGATGGAGGATCTCCGTACTGAGGAGTCTGCGCGGCGGTGGTCCGCGTCGACTAAGGGCAAGCTTAAGGTTCCCTCGGAGGGAACGGAAAGGGAACTCGAAGGCCCGAGACAATTGCTCGCGGCTAGGGTAAGGGGCGTAGTCTCGGCCCTCGCTGAAACGGGCCGAATAACCCTGGTCAAGCAGGAGACTGGGGGAAGAATGGGACCAGCGCTGTCGCCGCTCGATCCTATAGGGAAGCAAATAGCAACTCTGTTTGAAGTATTGGCAGAACCAAAACTTATTCAGCCGACCATCATCTATGAGTTTCCTGTTGCTGTTTCTCCTTTGTCGAAGCAGAAACCGGATGAGCCGGATTGGGTGGAGCGGTTTGAGTTCTACATTGGCGGGTTCGAGTTGGGGAATGCGTTCAGCGAGCTGAACGATCCCGAGGAGCAGTTCCGGCGCTTCCAGGAACAACTCGCCCAGCACGAGCGGGGCGACGAAGAGGCGCACCAGATGGACGTCGATTACGTGCGGGCGCTGGCTTACGGGCTGCCTCCGACGGCCGGCGAGGGGATCGGGATCGACCGGCTGACGATGATCCTGACCGGGGCGCGGTCGATTCGGGATGTGATCCTGTTCCCGCTGTTGAGGCCGCAGGCGGCAGCCGGTAGCCTGTAGCGGGTGGCCCGCTGGTGAAGCGGTCGACGAGTGGCCATTGGGGGGTCGACTATCGGCGATCTTCCGCATGCGCTCGCGACATGGTTCGTTTCTGTCTCCATTCGAAAAATCATTTTGAGGGGGGTGGACCCCTCGGGAAGTTGTTGATTCCAGATAAAAGCCGTGGGGGTGAGACCCCCTGGGGATAACGATTCGGTTAACTGTTCAGCTGGGTATCGGCGCCCACGGTGTAACGGGTCGGCGTTCGGCGACAGGCGGTCAGCATGGAGGGTAGAAAGCTTCGGGGTCGATTCGCCTTTTGTGCGCCGTTTTGTCGAAGTTGTTGTGTTTCTGACGGGGTACAAGTTGCAAGTCCTTTGCTGATATTCCTGGCCATATTTACAAATTTGACAACATTTGGACAGCCGACGAAATGCGGTACCTAAGTCACGATTCGGCACTACGGTTGCGAGGCCGGTCGATAAGCATGGCGAACCTTTTCCCAACAAGAATGGCTCGCCGCAGCGAGCCTTCGGGTGTTTGGAAACTGGACAGGAAGGGAAAAGCCCTCAATATCCCCCCATTTTTAGAATACCAAGTTGAGGGACAAAGTCTGCCAGATTTGCCGGGGTGTTTTGGCGTGGAAATGATTTGTTTTGTTGGGGCATTACTCAGGTAAAGAGGTGCGGGGCTTGACAGTTTTTAGCGGAAACAGGAAACAGGAGCCAACTGCAGGAACAGGGTAGAGGGTCAGGGGTCGAATCGGTGGTAAGCAAGGGGGAGAACAGGATGCTCCGGAGCGGGAACCGTGGGTGCTTCCCAAAACGGGAGAACGATTGACCGGCACAGTACTGTGGGGTTAAGCGCGGGATGGAATTGATTGACGGCATCGGTTCAAAGAGAGTCCGCTACTTGCTGTGGGGTGAACCTGGCCGGGGCCTTAAGGGGCGGCGACCGGAGTCGGAAGCGCCCGGGGGCGGGGAAGAGACCGGGGACGGGAAGCGGCCCGGGGGTGGGGAAGAGACCGGGGATGAGAAGCGGCCGG